>OFFY01000126.1_pt1 | contig 75317 bp, 64 predicted proteins | sample 1521481 | NCBI WGS metagenome assembly OFFY01 (sample SAMEA3504117, study PRJEB24116) | mouse gut metagenome | biome: mouse gut; feature: mouse-associated habitat; material: faeces | place: Denmark | collected 2011
CTTGAAAATAAAGGCTTTTTCCGTTTGTCGTTATTATACCGTAACGGCATTCCCATGCCTCCCTGCTCATCAGCATGGGCGAGAATCCCCTGTTGATCAAAGAGCGTCTGGGGCATGAAAAAATACAGACAACCCTTGGAACCTATGGTCATCTGTATCCCAACACCAATCTTGAAGTTGCCAACAAGCTGACCGGGGTGCTTCAGTATACGCCCGCCACCCAGAGCGTTGCAGACTATACCAGCAACCAACACACCGCAGCTTACCACAAGGAAGTGAAATAAAAAATGCAATCGTAATGCAATAAAAAGAGAAAAAAAGCCGCAAAGCCTTGATTTTACTGGCTCCGCGGCTCACCTCCGACTATTCGAACTCAATAGTCGCCGGCGGCTTCGGACTCATATCATAGCAAACGCGGTTCACATGCTCCACCTCTGCCAAGATCCGATTAGTAATCCGCTCCAATACCTCCCAATCCACCTTCTCGATAGAAGCCGTCATAGCGTCAATGGTATTGATCGCCCGGATAATCACCATATACTCAAACACCCTTGCATGATTCTTCATTCCCACAGACTTAAAGTCCGGCACCACCGTAAAGTACTGCCACACCTTCTTATCCAGACCAGCCTTGGCAAACTCTTCCCGAAGAATAGCATCCGACTCCCTGACAGCCTCCAGGCGCTCCCTGGTAATCGCCCCCAGGCATCTCACGCCCAGCCCCGGTCCCGGGAACGGCTGACGGTACACCATCTCATGAGGAAGCCCAAGCTCCACGCCGCAGGCCCGCACCTCATCCTTAAATAACTGCTTCAAAGGCTCCACCAGTTCAAACTTCAAATCCTCCGGCAGTCCGCCCACATTGTGATGAGACTTTACCATTTTCGCTGTCTTAGTACCGCTCTCAATAATATCGGGATAAATAGTCCCCTGTCCAAGAAAATCAATTCCCTCAAGCTTCCTTGCCTCTTCCTCAAACACGCGGATAAATTCACCGCCGATGATTTTCCGCTTCTGCTCCGGGTCCGCTACCTGTTCCAGCTTACCGAGAAATCGCTCGGACGCATCCACATAAACCAGATTGGCATGAAGTTCATCCCGGAATACCTTTACCACACTCTCCGACTCATTTTTGCGCATCAGTCCATGATTTACATGAACACAGACCAGCTGCTGTCCAATGGCCTTGATCAGCATAGCGGCCACCACAGAGGAATCCACACCGCCGGACAGAGCCAGAAGTACCTTCCTGTCCCCAACCTGCTGACGAATCAATTCCAACTGATCCTCAATAAAATTCTTCATATTCCAGTTTGCTTCCGCCTTGCAATCCTCAAATATGAATTTCTTCAGTTCCTCCCGGCCCGGAAGCTTGTCAAACTGCTTCTCACATTTTGACTGAGGATAATCAATGGAAATCATAGGATATCCCAATGCATAAAGCTCCTCGCGGATCTCCACGGCCTGTCCGTCCACGACGCGGTTCTCTCCGCCGTTTAAGACAATACCCTTCACATTGTCAAATGCTTTCAGCTCCTCCGCTGTAATATCATGAGGATGAATCTCACTGTATACGCCAAGATCACGAATTTCACGGGCAATTACCGTATTCTGTGTACTGCCCAAATCCAGAATTACAATTAAGTCCTGCTTCATGGGAAATAGTCTCCTTATCTTTTTTGTAAATAATCAATTTTATCGGCTTTATTATAGCAGACGAAGGGCCGGCTTGTATAGCATTTCTTGTAAATCATTCTCTCACACAATCAGTCCCTGTTTCTTTAATCTGGCTCTGACTGCCCCGCCTGTCCTGCCGTGCTCTCTGGCAATCTCGGCAATCTTCATCCCGGACAAATATTCTTTCGACAGCCTTTCCTCCTCTTCTTCGCTCCAGGCCGCTCCCACATTTAGCTGCTTTTTGCCGTTGTCCTCCGTCTCATCCTCTATTTTTGTACTGATAACGGCCCCCGGGTTATCTGCGATAAATCCCCCAATCTCATCCAGAAACCGCTGACCATATTTTTGAAATTTATTTTCCGCCACACCGGACACCGTGAGCATCTCCTGCTTATCCCTGGGTATCTTGGCGCACATATCAATCAGGGTCTTGTCATTAAAAATAATATAAGGCGGCATCCCCTCTTCCCTGGCGATTACCAGCCGAAGCCCCCGGAGCTTCTCAAACAGCCGGTAGCCTGCGCTTGTAAGAACATCTGTGCTTCGCTTCTTTCCTCCTTTGATTTTTGTCTGCCCTTCCTTTTCCTCAAAGGTCCTGATGACAACATGCGTGTCCTCATTTTTAAGTCTTGCAATATTGCCCATCCGCAGGACACTGTATTCCCCGTCTGTCTGAATAATGTATTCCTCCAAAATCATCTGATCGATCAGCAGACGTACCTCCCGCTCGCTTCGGTGTGAAAGCGCCCCGTAGGATTTGTAAGCCGTGGCTCCTATCTCTCTTAACCGCGCCCTGTTCGCTCCCAGCAAGGTGCCGGTTACAATGCTCTGCCCGTATCTCCCTTTTGTCTCCGCCAGACAGTTAATCACCCATTTCGCATCTGCCGTCATATCCACTGCCGTATACTCCCGATGGCAGTTTCCGCAATTGTCGCAGGGCGTATTCATTTTCTCCCCGAAATAGGTAAGAATATACTGTCTTAAACAGGAGGTAGACTTGCAATAGCCCTCCATCAGCCGCAGTCTCTGGGCATCCCTCTGACGGATCAGCTCCATATCCTCCGCATCCGAGCCTTCCAATTCCTTCTTCTCCAGAAGGAACTTATTGATCATCACATCCTGTGGGGAAAATAGAAGAATACACTGGGAATTTTCACCGTCACGGCCCGCACGCCCGGCCTCCTGGTAGTAATTTTCCATGCTCTGAGGCATGTTGTAATGAATCACAAATCTGACATTTGACTTATCAATTCCCATACCGAAGGCATTTGTGGCTACGATAATCGGCGTTCTGTCATAGATGAAATCATCCTGGTTTTTCTTGCGCGTCTCATTGTCAATTCCCGCGTGATACCTGGTCACCGCCACGCCCTGTTTAAACAGATTTTCATACAGCGTGTCCACATTCTTCCTGGTTGCGCAGTAAATGATTCCGCTCTCGTCCCGGTGCTTTTCTATGTAGTCCGTCACAAAGGCATCCTTGTGTTTTCCGGAAATATGCTCTACACGGTAATAGAGATTTTCTCTGTCAAAGCCTGTGACAACGATGTTCGGCTCCTGCAGCTTCAGAATACATTCGATATCAGTCTTAACCTCCTCCGTCGCCGTTGCGGTAAATGCGCTTACAATCGGCCGCTTGGGAAGGCGCTCAATAAAGTCGACTATCTTTAAATAGCTTGGCCGGAAATCCTGTCCCCACTGAGAGATACAGTGTGCCTCGTCAACCGTTATCATGGAAATAGAGGCGCCTTGCGCAAAGTCCAGAAATCCGGCGCTTTCCAGTCTTTCAGGGGCCACATAGATGATTTTATACGTTCCCCCGGCAGCCATATGAAGCGCCTTTGAAATCTGCACTTCCGTCAAAGAGGAATTAATAAAGGCAGCGTGAATCCCGGCTTCATTCAGTGATTTTACTTGATCCTGCATCAACGAAATGAGGGGTGAAATCACCAGCGTAATGCCCGGCAGAAGCAGAGCCGGAACCTGATAGCAGATAGACTTTCCGGCGCCGGTAGGCATCACGGCCAGAGCGTCCCTTCCTTCCAAAATGGATTGGATAATGTCCTCCTGTCCGCTTCGAAAGGAATCATAACCAAAATAGGTTTTTAAAATACTTGACGGGTTCACTTCGGCTCTCCCTCCTTTTTCAGCTCCTCAAACATCTCCTTCACCGACGGCGCATTCTTTGTCAGACGCTTAATACTTAAATCCTCGGCCTTATTGTTGGCCAGACGAAGATTATTTTCTGAGGAGAGAAGGGCCTCTTTTGTTTTTTGCAGATGGGAGATTGTTTTGTCTATCTCTTCAATGGCTGTCTTAAATTTATCGCTGGCTATCCGATAGTTCCTGGCAAAACCTTCCTTGAATGTGTTCATATTCTCTTCAAAATGAAGAATGTCCACCTGCTGATGCCTTGCAAGCTCCAGCTCCTGGCGGTATTTCAGAGAGTTCAGAGCCGCGTTGCGCAGCAGGGTAATCATGGGAATGAAAAATTGGGGACGGATGACATACATTTTTTCATATTTGTAGGAAACGTCCACAATACCGTTGTTATAAAGCTCGTTGTCAATCTCAAGGAGGGAAACGAGCACCGCATATTCACATTTTTTCTCGCGCCTGTCCTTGTCAAGCTCTTTTAGAAAATCCTCATTTTTATGCTTGGTGGCAGTCTCGTCCATTTCATTCTTCATCTCGAACATAATGGAGATAAATTCCGTTCCATCCACACATTCCCGGAATATAAAGTCGCCCTTACTGCCTGTCCGGGCATCGTTGTCCTTTTCAAAGTAAGCGGTGGGAAATGCGGTCATACGCAGGGCATTGAACTGGTTCAGGCAATGCTGCTCCAGGCTTTCACCTATCATTTTCGTGGACTGTCGGGCCTTGAAATCTTTGTAATACTCGATCTGCTCGTCCTTTTGCTTAAGCTTGTCCTCGTATTCCTTCTGTAATGCCTGTTCTTTTAGCTCGCGTTCGGTATCCTTGTTTGACAGCTTGCTTTTCAGCTCTATGATTTCCGTTGATCTTTGGGTAAGCTCTTTTTCTTTTTCCTGGAGGGCTTGCGAGACAGCAAGCTTCTTTTCGGTTTCACTGTTTTGAAGCTTTGCTCTTAGCTCCTCTATCGTGCGGGCCTTTTCCGCAAGCTCGCCGTTTTTTGCTTCCAGAGCTTTTTCTCTTTCCTTTTCTTTCTCATTGACGGCTTCGCTTATGGCAAGCTTTTTCTCGGTTTCATTACCGGAAATCTGAGCCTTTAGCCGTTGGATGAAGCTTTCTTTTTCAGACAGCGCTTTTTCATATTCTTCCTTCTGCCTTATCCCGGCAAGCTCCAATTCGCTTTCCTTCTTTTCGGCAAAATCTTTCTCCCGCTGTTTCAGCGCTTTCTCAAATTCCTTATCACGAATCTGCCGTACTATCTGTGCGTAGCCGGATTCGTCTAACGCAAATATTTCTCCGCAATTGGGGCATTTGATTTCCTGCATGCTTTTTTGTCCTTTCTGTCTTGTATTTCTTATTTCGGCAGCCCGGAGCCTGGAGGCTTCGTGTCAGCCGTTTATGATGGCTGTTTGTTTCAATGCTCTTCTTTCGTCTTTCTTTATCTTCCGCATCCGGTGGGTTTCGATATCTGCTAACCGGGTCGGCTGTGGGATGTGGCTCTTGATATCTGGCATTTTCAATTTTGTAATAGCTTTTTGCAACGCCGATTGTGGGTTTGTTTAAGTAGAAGGATGCATGAGTGGCTATTCCCATATGTCTTGGGTGCAGATATCCGTTGCCGTCAAACATGTATAAATCCGGCTGGATTTCCAGCTTTCGAACGGTTTCCAATATAAGGGGCAGCTCACGAAACGCAAGGCAGCCGGGTATGTATGGAACTTCTACTTTGCCGAATGTATATTTGCTTTCCAATACCTTCATGGTTCCCTGCTCCAATACGACAATACAGCATACCGCATATTCGACAGTTTCCTCTGTCCAATATGCCAAATCTACGCCTGCTGCGGTTTGAAATGCGATTTTCTCGGAGGATAGACTTATTTGGGCGCTCAGATTCTTTTGAATTTCTATCATGGTGTTTAAATCCAGGTTTGTATCATTTAACTGTTTCATTTTTGCCTGCCTGCGTTTTTTTATTTCCCTTTTCAGAGAAGTGTTCCCATTGCTCCCGGAACTCGATTGCTCTATTTTTTTCTTTCAGGTTCGTTTTTTGTCAAAAGGAACTTGAACAACGTTGTTATAACGCTAAGACTGAAAGCCAAAACTGTACCTATCTTCAATATTGTCTGAAACACCAAAACGCTTTCCGCATCCTCTATATTTTCTGCGGATAACAGAGACGGCCGTGTGGTACGTTCGCTTTCAATCTCTAGGATACGGATTTTTCTGAAATACGTCAAGAGTTACTGGGGAAAATTCCTGCTGTAATTTAAGGGGCGCTACTGGTCAAGGAGTAAACCGTAACTAGTAGTCCGTATCGGATCTAGTTTCTCTATAATGGATATGGCTTTAAATTCATAGCATTTATCCTCTATAGTTAAATACTACGCTGCAAATTTGCAGCACAGCAAGCCTCAGGGTATTTGCTCCTCACCTTCGCCGCAGTCACCAAATAGGCATGCCGCTATTGTCCGCTTGGCTCGTTGTCCGCAGGAATAAACATTTTATAATCAACTCTGGAAATATGGTGTGAATCCACCGAGATCCGAAATTGAAATAATTGGATGGACTTAGTATAGCAGAGAATGAATTATATTGCAAGAAATTTTTTACATTTTTTTCTTTTCTATTACAGTTTCAGGAATGCTTGAAAGCGCAGTGCTTCTTGATGGCAGAAACAAGATGGAGCAGTAAGAGAATTTCCGTTTTTTTCTGTGTACTTCAAATCCATTCATATCCGGCAGTATAACATCTAAAATAGTTGTGTCTGGCTGATAGCCCCGCAGGTGCGCAGTACCTGCGCGCCTGCGTATGCTTTTCTGATGTCTTTCAGGCTGTCTTAGAATTTTGGATAAGGCTTCTTCTATCAAATCTACAATATCTTTTTCGTCGTTTACTACTAATATTTTATTTGCCATTGTCAGAGGCACTTTATTTTCCCACCTCTTCTTGCTTTCCATGCCGGAGATTTTCCAGACCCAAAATACTTTCAAGCATTAGCTGCATACTTTAAGTCAAACAAGATTTCGTTTTTTATTTTGTCAGTAATTCTGCATTCCGGCGCATCCGAAATCTGAAAGCCGTGATGTATGAACGGCAATATATACTGCTCTATGAATCTGCCAACGGAAAAGTTACCTGCCAATTGCCCTTTATCGCTCCTTCATTGCACGTCCAAAATTCACCCCATATTTCATAACCGTTTAAATCGTCAGCAGGGATATTAAAAATGTATTCTTCATAACTGTCTGTTTCATTATCATGCCAAAAAGAAACACTATATTGACAAAGGACTGTTTCTCCATTTCTATTTTTCAGATAAATATTACCGTGATTATCTGTCTTACGGATATCGGTATATTTAACTTGTACATGCAGCTCATTATCCAAAACGCCATAGCCGGTTAAGGCAACGCCTGCTTCTAAAACAATCGCGGATTCCTCATTTGGTTCCATAAGCCGTGCCTGATCTTCGTCGAAAGAATCCAGCTCCATTCCGCCGCATCCCCTGATATTAGGATTCTCTTTAATATTGTTTATTACCGGTAAATGATTCAAATCGATGTTTTCAAGCTCTGAATTGCTATGTTTCTTTCCATTCAATATTTCCCCTACGGAAAATGTAATCTTGTCTCCGGGAATCAACGCCTGATTCATCTGTTCAATCTCCAGCATAAATGTCGCCGTTGCTGTTTTTTCATCATAATCAACGAAAAAGCAGCCTCCGCTTTGAGCATATGGAGTGTGAATACTATAGCTGTCAAATAAATCTGCGGTTTCATCAAGGCGGTTTCCTTTTAAATCCTGCATGGACACTAAAATTGACGCCTTATTATTCTCAATATCTGCTGCTATCAACTCCATTTTAATCCCATTATCTTCGCATGAAAGATTGACAGGCTTTAATTTTTGAGCGGCAGACGGCGAAATCTTATATAACAGTTCATATGCAATTCTGTTATCCGCAGCCGCTAAAACGGGTACAGTAGTACCGCAGCAGGCACAAATACATGCCGCGGCCGCCCATTTTTTCCATCGGAGCGGCTTTTGTGCTCTATAGAAATCGGATTCCTCTAAATACTCCGGGCGGATTCCTGATATTGCATGATACAAATCTTCTTTTTTCATATGCTTACCCCCTTTTCGAATAAAAATAACTTCAGTTTTTTTCTTAACTTCATCATCCTTTGGGCCATTTGATTTTCCGTACAGCCAATCATTTTTGCTAATTTTTTTACCGCATCGCCGTAATAATATCTTTTGATAAACAAAACTCTGTCTTCTTTCGGAAGCTCTCCCAGCCAATGATTCAGGAAGTCTGACAATTGCTGATTATCAAAATTTTCTTCCACATCAAATTCAGAGGGAATACATTCTTCGAGTTCATCGAAAATCACTTCTATTCCTCCGTATCTTTTCTTTGCGTGATTTGCCCTATATTGGCTGATTGCAATGTCTCTGACAAGCTTTCCGAGAAATGCCTTTAATGATACCGGAATCATCGGCGGGATCTTATTCCATAATAAGTTCCATGTGTCATTAACACATTCTTCCGCATCTTCCCGGACCGTAAGAATATTCTTCGCTATGCGGTAGCAATAGGGGCCGTACTTGTTTTGTGTTTCTTCTAAGGCTTTTTCGCTGCGCTTAAGATACAATTTGATAATCTGTTCATCCTCCACTTGCATTCTCCTTCTATTTCAGTGCCGCAAGTCTCAATTCGTATGCGGGTCTTAGAAGAATTTACGGCCGCAGATGCTTGTGTCCGTAAATTCTTTTGTACGCGGTTCTGACTTTGCTGTCTGATGTTTCTGCTCAAAAATTCACCCACACATATATAGCCGCAAAACAAGGGAAAATATTGGGGTGATTTTATTTTTTTATTAATTTTTTTCATGATTATATAACATTTCAGATTATTGTAAAAGAAAATGGTGATATCTTTGGAAGAAAACAGAACCATGCTAAAAAGCCCTGCCAAACGGATTGTACTTAATTTGGCAAGACCCTTTTTACGTTTTTATAGTATCTGATAATTACTTATTCGAAAACTTATTTTAGGAAATTTACTATAATGAAATCCAATACCTTTGTATGATACCGCTTTTACTTAACCCTGCTGTATCCGCTGCCTCATTTTCCAACACGCCGCCATTTTTCGTAATTACTCTTTTGGAAGCTGTGTTCTCTTTATCACAAGTTAATAAAACCTTGTTTTCTCCGAAATCACGGCATATGGGTAAAATTAGTTTGAGCATTTGAGATGCATAGCCTTTTCTTCTTTCTGATGGGCGAATACTATATCCAATATTGCCGCCAAAGCTTTTTAGAAAATCAGACAGTGGATGCCGATAATCAATGATACCGACAACGAAATTATCATTTTTCCTTACTGCTAAGAATACTTCTGACGGAACATATCCGGTTCCGTATCGTTTTTTTAATCTTCTTTCAAAATCTAGCCATTCATCAAAGGAATTAACATCCTCAAGCCCTGCGCAGCCGGCAAAGCTATCTCCATTTTGCAGCATTTCTTCTTTATATGACATTACTTGTTCTTCATATACTTTAGATGGTCTGATTAGTATTAATTCGCACATTATATTTGTCCTCTTATATGCTGATTTTCTCTAATATCCATAACAATACATTTTTTGTGCTCGAACTTATCATAAATGTTTTCTGTTTCGATAAATTTCAACCCCCTTTTAGGAAACGTATTTCCACTGTTCTTCTGCTAAAATTTGGTAAATATTCATATATTTCTTAATTTTTCACACAATTTAAGCAACTGTACTTGAAAAACCATCTACTGAATATTGTGAAAATTCGGGTTGAGAATTGAAAAAGGCTACCGTTTTAATTGGGCAGCCTTTTGTATTTAATTTGACTTATCTATCGTTTATTTTCTCATTCGGATTCTTCCTGTTTCGGCGGTTGCTCTTCATCCAAGTCCAGTCCCAGCATATTTCGTACATTGCTTATGTATTCCGGGTCTTTCACCATATCATCCGTGACCATATAACTGGAAATGGGGTTCTGCCATGAAATCACAAAAATATCTCTGTCTTCTATGTCAAAGGTAGACAGAATCAATGCCATTTCCTCTGGTGAGGCACCTTTTAATGCCATCAGCTCTTCCAAAGTTTTCTCACGGTTGGTTCCCTGCATCAGCCCGAAACGATAGTCACCCTCTGCCATCTGCCAAACATAAACCTCCAGCCCCTTGAAGGTTCCAAGCTCAAAGTATTCTGGGTATTTTTCACGCAATTTCGCTATTTCAGGAGAGTTCCACTCATATTCTGATTCAAGACCATCGGGAATATGTGTGACATTTACTTCTTTAAACAAGATTGCGCCCTCATCCGCCATAAGGTGATTCACAATCCACTCGTCTGTTGGATAATCTTTATATTCACATATCCTGTCATCAGTTTCTCCATTCAGATAGCCAATTTGTGTTCCGCAATCATTTTTAGATATCGCGCAAAAGGGTATATATGTCCTATCTTCCCATATAATAGCCATATACGCATCACCTTCAGCAGTGCTCATATCAATTAAAGCTGTGTTTTTTCCACATGCACACAACACAATTGAAACAAGACTGCATAAACAAACAATACCGTATAATTTCTTTTTCATGGCTATTCTCCTCAAAAATATATTTTATATCATACTATATTTTACTGCATATTTCAATGCAGGGTAAATAGCCTTTTCCAAAGCGTTCATCAACAGAAATCTTCCCGATAAACCGGAATTTTTTACTTTCTAAGACGAACTAAAATCCATGATGTAATCGGCCTGAAAGCAATATAAAGAACATAACCGACCATTCCACCGATTATATTCGTAATTAAATCCGTGATGTCCGAAGAACGGGAGCCACTAATGAGCGGTTGCAATAGTTCAATACTCAAGCTAATTAAAAAGCAGGAAAATATAGTTTTACGGAATCCAACGGCAGGATTTTGCGTCATAGGAAACAGAAAGCCGAATGGCGCCATCATAATGACGTTCAACAAAATTTGTCTAATAAAATCCCCGCGACCTGTTATCACATCTATGAAAGGAACCATATTCATAAATTTGTACGGATGATTCAGAATAAATGGCAGAGATACTATGATAGGCATGAGGGTGAAGTAAAGCACAAAGGATAGATATACATACATCAATGTGTTGATAAGCAGTAGATCCTTCCCTTTTGTTTTCCATTTTTTAAAAAAAACGAAAGCGTATAATAAAACTAATGCTATGAAATCTATCAAATATTTTATTGTATATTTCATTGTGGCTCCTTTACAAATTTCGATTGTGATTTGATGATTTTTAAGGGAAACAGAATCACATAAAACATTATAACACAAAACATACGGGAGTTGTGAACTGATTGAAATGCTTTCAAAAAAACAATGAAAAGAGGACAGATAAAAAATGAATATCATTTATGCCACATACAATATCCACCATAACAGTATTAACATATACGCCTATGCAGGCTATTTTTACGGATAGACTGCAACAAAGCAGAAGAAGATTTGAAAACTACTACCTGCTCTGAATGTGCCTTAAATGCTTTGGCAATAGATGAACTGCTTGAATACGTAAGATTGTACCTTGAAGGAAATATGCAGATGTGGGTGGATGCGGAAGACAGCCTTGAACTGTGGTAATTTTATTAAGCGTTCTTTCTGGTTCAGCCCATCTTCAATCAGGACTGCATTGATGTTTTCCATGTTTGACAGGCATATCAATTCATTTATGCTCGCATAATCCCTGATATTGCCTTTTTTATCCGGGTTCTTACCCCGCCATTGTTTAGCTGTCATACCAAATAATGCCATATTCAGCACATCAGCTTCAGATGCGTAAATAATAGAGGTCTGCTGCGGCGTAAGTTCCGGCGGAATAAGATTAACCTTAATGGCATCTGTATGTATCCGGTAGTTAATTTTTTCCAATTCCCTCTTAGCACTCCACCCAAATAAAGCCTGTTCTTATTTCGTAACCATTTTTCTATCAGGGCAGATCTGTTATCAATTTTCCTTACCATATCAGTTAATGAGATGTAATCATCCTCTTCAATTTGTAAGACCTGTATTTCTGTTCCGTCAACATTTAGTTTCCCCATAAGCAATTCCTTCCGTTTTATAAATAGCCTCGTTTCTTTGCCTCTTCCATCAAATGGGGTTGAATATTGGGATATGTCAATCTTTCTGGCAATCCGTCCATCATGGCGATTTTTTCAATTTCGCTATGTAACTCTGATTCAAAACACTTTACATCGGCAAAGAATAGCATTCCAAAAGATTCGCTGCCATCAAAATTATCTGGCGCCGTAACAGAATATACACAGACAGGCTCTATATCAAATTCCAAAGCTCCTGTTTCCTCGTATAATTCTCTTTTTGCCGTGTCCATAATATTTTCCCCCTGTTCCCGATGACCTCCGGGAATTTCCCATGTGTCCCTGTCCTTGTGTTTGCAAAAGACATATTTATTTTTGGCTTTAGTTATTATCACAGCAAATTTTAGCAGTTCATCGTCCATATTGTCATAAAATTTTACCTCTGTCATTTTGCCATTCTTCCATCTGCATTCTTAATTCATTCCATTTTGTTATCAAATAGAACTTTTATCCCTCAAAAACCCTTTATTTCTGCCTGTTCCGGCATTTCTTTCCTTATTCCAGCTCAATAGTCCCAGGCGGCTTCGAAGTCAAATCATACATAACCCGATTCACACCCTTCACCTCATTAATAATCCTACTCGTCACCCGAAACAAAACCTCATAAGGAATCTCCGCACACTCCGCCGTCATAAAGTCGCTGGTATTCACCGCCCGCAGCGCCACCGCATAGTCATAGGTCCGAAAATCCCCCATAACCCCCACAGACCTCATATTCGTAAGCCCTGCAAAATACTGCCCAAGTCCATGCTCCAACCCGGCCTTAGCAATCTCTTCCCGATAGATAGCATCCGCCTCCTGCACAATCCGAACCTTCTCCTCCGTAACCTCCCCCACAATCCTTACTCCAAGCCCCGGCCCCGGGAACGGCTGACGGTACACAAGATACTCCGGGATCCCAAGCTCCAGCCCCGCTTTGCGCACCTCATCCTTAAACAGCATCCGCAGCGGCTCAATAATCTCCTTAAAATCCACAACCCCCGGCAGACCGCCCACATTATGATGAGACTTAATCACCGCCGACTTTCCAAGCCCGGACTCAATCACATCCGGATAAATCGTCCCCTGCACCAGAAAATCCACAGCCCCAATCTTCCGCGCCTCCTCCTCAAAGACGCGGATAAACTCCTCACCGATAATCTTCCGCTTTGCCTCCGGCTCCGTCACGCCCCGAAGCTTCTCATAATATCTCTGCTGCACATTCACCCGGATAAAGTTCAGCTCATAGGGTCCCTCCGGCCCAAAAACAGCCTCAACCTCATCCCCTTCATTTTTCCGAAGAAGGCCGTGATCCACAAACACACAGGTCAGCTGCTTCCCGATTGCTTTCGAAAGCATAACCGCCGCCACCGAAGAATCCACACCGCCGGACAGCGCGCAGAGCACCTTCCCGCTTCCGACCTTCTTTCGAATCTGCCGGATTGTCTCCTCCACAAAAGACCCCATCTGCCAATCCCCGGAGCAGCCGCACACCTCGTACACAAAAGCCCGAAGCATCTTCTGCCCTTCCCTGGTATGCATCACCTCAGGATGAAACTGCGTCGCATAAAGCTTTCTCTCCGAGCACTCCATAGCCGCCACCGGACACACCGGCGTGCGCGCCGTAATCCGAAAACCCTCCGGCGGCGTCTCAATATAATCCGTATGGCTCATCCACACAGCCGTAGTTTCCTCCACATCCCGAAATAACACGGAAGTCTTGTCCACCCAAGTCTTTGTATGGCCGTACTCACTGACCGGCGCCGTCTTTACCACGCCCCCCAGCGTATACGCCATCATCTGAGACCCATAGCAGATCCCCAGAATCGGAATCCCGATTTCAAATATCTCCTTGGGATAATGCGGCGAGGTCTCCTCATAGACACTGTTAGGTCCCCCGGTGAAGATAATCCCCTTCGGATTCATTTCCTGAAGCTTGTCCAATGCTATCGTATAAGGATGCACCTCACAGTACACACCGCACTCTCTGACTCTCCGGGCAATCAACTGATTGTACTGCCCGCCAAAATCCAATACAACAATCATCTCTCTATTCAATGCCGCTTCCTCCTGTATTCTCTCATATTTTACAGCCATTCCTGATAAATCACTCCCTAAAACCGTATATCCTGCCACCTTCCGCGCCAGTACCGGATAACAAACAAAACAGCCCGGAACAGCCAGTCAATGGTCATCGCCACCCAGATTCCAAATACGCCCCATCCCAGTTCCTTACCCAGAAGGAAGCTGAAGCCAATCCGAAAGATCCACATAGACAAAAGGCTCACCACCAGCGTAATCTTCACATCCCCCGCCGCCCGCAGCGTATTCGGCAGACTGAAGGACAGCGGCCAGATCACCATACAGCAGAGAGCATGATAAATCAAAATCTTCGCGGTCAGCTCACCGGTGGCCGCAGACAGATGATAGGCTCTTACAATCAGCGGACAGATAAAAACAACCGCCAGATTAACCGCCCACATACCTGCATAAATATATTTCATCAGCAGCTTCGTATAATATCTCGCCTCATCATATCTCCTTGCACCCACGCACTGAGAAACCACCGTAACAATCGCGTATCCGATAGCCATGCCCGGAATAATCTGAAACAGCGCAATATTATTTGCCACCGCATTTGCCGCCAGAGCCGTAGTTCCAAAGCTCGTAACAAGGCTCAGCACCATAATCTTCCCAAGCTGAAACACACTGTTCTCCAGGCTGTTGGGAATTCCGATAAAGCATATTTTTCCTATAATCTCCTTCTTAAGCCCCGGACGCTGCCCCCGGCGCAGATGGATGTCCAGACTTTGATTGCGCAGAAGCACTACAATAATCACAGCCGCAAGCATACGTGAAACAAGGGTCGGAATGGCCGCGCCCTCCACACCCCTTCCCATACCGTAGATCAGAAGGGCATTTCCCAGAATATTCACGCCGTTCATAATCAGCGATACAAGCATTGAGGTCCGCGAATCACTCATGGCCCGGAAAATGGCGGCTCCCGCATTATAGACTGCAATAAAGGGAATGGAAAAAGCGGTGATCAGCAGATAAAGCCGCGCATCCGCCATAACATCCGCCTCAATCCTGCCGAACACATGGGCCAGAATCCAGGAACGGCCTGCCAGGAGCGCAAGCATAATTACAACAGAAGCAACGGACACGAACAGCAGAAGCTGCTCGGCCGCCTCTGACGCGCGCTCCTTGGAGCCTTCCCCCAGACTGTGACCTGCAACAACGGCTCCGCCGGTAGCAAGAGCCGTAAATAAATTAATCAGAAGTACATTTACATTATCCACCAGCGACACGCCGGATACTGCGGCTTCACCCACGCTGGAAATCATAATGGTGTCTGCCATTCCCACAGCCACCAGAAGTATCTGTTCAATGATCAAAGGCAGAATCAGTCTTCTCAAATCCTGTTTCGTAAACATTTTCATATTCTCCTCATTGGTGTGCAAACCCTCCGGTTTCATCCCTTTATTCTAGCAACTTTCTTATAAATGTCAACGAATTTTCTTATACATTTTTCTGATGCAGATACTTCTCCTTTGTAGCCATTCCTCCCCGAATATGACGCTCCGATTTGTTGATATCCAATACAATTCTGGCCTGCTTTGCAAGAGACGGGTTGATGTGGGTCAAACGCTCGGCCACGTCCTTGTGCACCGTGGACTTACTGATTCCGAAACGCTTTGCCGTCTGCCGCACCGTTGCGTTGTTCTCTATGATGTAATTAGCGATGGCCACCGCCCGTTCTTCGATATATTCCTTCAAGGTAATCCCCCTGAGAACGTTTTTTACATCTTATGAGTGAAAAAGCCGGATTATGCCAGGGGGCTTAAAATCAATCCTTACTATAAAAATAACGGTACGGCAGCCGGCCTGCTAAAGCTCCGCCGCCTGTCCCACTACAAAATCAACGGTCTTATCAAAAATCAGCCCGGCTTCCACCGTCTCCCGGCCATACTGCTCCTCAAATGCCTCCGGGCTCTCCGCTCCATACTGATCGGCCAGGCCCTTTAAGCCTTCCTGGTATTCCTCCTCCGTCACCGTAATCTGTTCCGCGTCGCTTATGGCGTCAATCACCAACTGACTTTTTAACTGATTTTCCGCCCGCTCTGCAGCCTGTTGGTAGAATTCCTCCTCCGTAATTCCGTTCATATAATATTTCAGGAAATCCCCCAGCTCCACGCCGGAAAAAGCGGCATACATCTCATACTCCTGAACGATATTTGTCTTTATGCTCTCAATCTCCTCCGCATCACAGTCAAACTCGGTATCCGCAACCACCGCCTGAATCACGCGGTTCTCCCACTCTGCCGGCTGATTCTGTATCTTTTCCGCCTCCAGGGTGGCTTTCATTCCCTCCCGATATGCCTCAATGGAATCATATTCTGTATACGCGGCTACAAACTCATCTGTCCACTCGGCGTCCACAAACTCCACAATCTCATGAACCGTAACTTCAAATACAACGTCCTTTCCTGACAAATCAGGATTTCTTTCATAGGGTTCCGGGAATTTCAGATTCAGATCATACGTATTCCCAATCTCCTTTCCAATCAGCCCCTCCTCAAAACCGGCAATAAAAGAGCCGGAACCAATGGTCAAATCATACCCCTGATCCTGAGAGCTTCCTCCTGCAAAGGGTTCTCCGTCCATCCGCCCTACATAATCAATGTTGACCGTATCTCCTTCCTCTATGACAGTCTTGCCTTCTATAGGCTTTGTTGCGGGATAAAAGGCCAGCAGAGCGTCAATTTCCGCCTGAATCTCTTCCTCCGTCACTTCCGTACTGACGGCCTCCGCCTTCACACCCTTGTAATTTCCAAGCTTAACTACCTTGCTTTTGCTCCCGCCGGCTTCTGCCTCTGTTTCACTTGGCGCCTCATTTGTTTCCGCTTCCTTTTTGCCTCCGCAGGCTGCGGTCATTGCCAGAGCTCCTGCAAGTGTTAATGCCAAAATCCATCTTTTTTTCATAATCATTCTCCTTTTTATATTATTGTCCATATTCCCATCCTGTCTGCTACAGCCTACAGCAGCGGCGAAAACAATCTGGAAAACTGCTCCTTCAAGCGCACCAGATAGGACCGCCTTCCATAGAGATAGGGCGTCACCCTGGTACAGTATTTCAGGTCCTCCAGAAACAAAGCCTCCAGGCGCTCGGCTGTCCGTACACTGTAAATCACCGCATTTACCTCAAAGTTGAGGCAAAAACTGCGGATATCCATATTTGCCGTTCCATAGCAGCTTACCACTCCGTCCACCACCATTCCCTTGGCATGGAGAAAACCATTGTCGTAAGTATAGCACTTTGCCCCGGCCTCCAGTAAATCACCGATATAGGAATAGGTGGCCCAGTAGACAAAGGGATGATCCGGCTTGCAGGGAATCATTACCCGGACATCTACCCCGGACATGGCCGCAATACGGATCGCATTCATAATCGTCTCGTCAGGAATAAAATAGGGCGTCTGAATGTAAATATATTTTCTCGCCTTGCTGATCATCTTAAGGTAAACATTGCGGATATTCTGCCACTTGGAGTCCGGCCCGCTGGTGACAATCTGAACCGCTTCCTCCCCCTGGCGCTCCTGCTTATATTCCTTAAAATACCGATCCGTTATAAAAAGATTCTGCTTTGTGGCATAATTCCAGTCCAAAATAAAACGGATATGCAAAGAGAGTACCGCAGAACCGCGGATTTGTAAATGGGTATCCCGCCAATATCCGAATTTCGGCTCCATGCCCACGTACTCTTTTCCTATATTAAAGCCTCCCACAAAGGCAGTCTTTCCGTCAATAACCACAATCTTCCTGTGATTCCGGTAATTGATACGAAACTGCAGCCGCCCGAAAAGAGCCGGGAAAAATTCACCCACCTGGATGCCTGCCTCTTTGAGACGTTTCCAGTCTCTTCCCTTCATGGTCCTGCTTCCCATACTGTCATACAGCAGCCGGACCTCCACACCCTGTTTGACCTTTTCCGTCAGAAGCTTCTCAAAGGGCTGCCACAGCTCATCATTCCGTATAATGTAATACTGAATATGAATGTATTCCTGCGCCTTTTCCATAGCCTCATAGAGCGCCCGGAACTTATCCTTCCCGTCCGTATAAATCTCAATGTCATTGTCCGCCGTATACACGGCGTCCGCTGCTTCCAGATTCATCAGCACCACGTCCAGGTACTTCCGAAGCCTTGGGTCCTTGGGCTCAAATTCATCCCGGATGATGATCTCCTCCTGCTTGCTGATGGCGGAATATATGGCATCCTCAATCTCCTTCGTTCGGAACATATGCTGCTTATGAAAATCATGTCCGATAAGCAAATACAAAAAGATTCCCAAAATGGGAATAAAATACAGCAGAAGAAGCCAGGTCCATACCGTCCGCGGCTCCCTGCGTTCAAAAAATACAATCACAATGGATAAAATAATATTGAAAAAAATAAGATGGTCCATCCAGAACCCGGCAATCTGGATGAGCCCGTTCCATATACCTTCCAGGACAGTCCACATAATTTCTTCTCCTATTTAAGTCGCTGCGCGACAGCACTAAAGGGTAAAGTCGCTTCGGCACACCTGTAATGAGAGGAACTTTTATTCGAAAGGGCGCTCATAAAAGTTCCTCTCGTGCGCCTTTGCGACTTTACCGTCCAGCCAAATGTATTTCTTATAAACACTTGACATTTCTCAGACGGACTATTCCGGCTCCGCTTCACATAGTACCATGCTTTCTTATGCAAAGCCATCCGTTGTCAAACAGGTTACGGTTTACTCACTATTTGCTAGTATATCATTTTCCCTTGCGCTTTACCAGAAAAACTGCTATAATATCTTTTGTTTGAAATACGCAGGAGGAATCGAATTCATGTCAACAGTAAGTATTGTTTTGATTGTTATCATTGTTGTCTTATTAGCCGCACTGGTAGCATTATATTTTTTCGGAAAAAAGGCACAGCGCCGTCAGGCCGCACAGCAGGAACAGATGGAGGCCATGGCCCAGACCGTCAGTATGCTTGTGATTGACAAGAAGCGCATGAAGATTTCACAATCCGGGCTTCCCTCTCAGGTGATCGAACAGACACCCAAGCTTCTGCGTTGGAACAAGCTTCCCATTGTCAAGGCAAAAGTAGGTCCCAAGGTGATGACACTGGTCTGCGATGACAAGGTATTTGAGCTGATTCCTGTGAAGCGCGAGGTGAAGGTGGTAGTCAGCGGCATCTACATCAGCGCTATCAAGAGCGCAAGAGGCGGACTGGAGACACCGCCCCCAAAGAAGGGATTTTTCAAGCGCCTGTTTAAAAAGTAAAGGAATTTTCAAAAAGAAGTGCGGATTTGATTCCGGCACTTCTTTTTTATATGCAGCTCTAAAAACAAGAAGCCTGCCGCAAAGACAGCGCGCAAGCCTTCCTTTCCCTTTGTCATTTACCGGTGCAGACGGAAATCTCCTGCGTCCTTAGACTTCACATTCAGCCGTATAGAACAGTCCGCCAAATACTCATCATTCACATCCAGAGAGTAGCCCACCTCCACATCAATGTCCGTATCGCTCTCCTCAATCCGTATCCGGTGCGCCGTAATTCCCACGGTCAGATTCCCGAACGGCGTGGCATAGCAGGACACATTTTTCTTATTCTTCTCAAATACCATATGCACATTGGTAATGCCCTTCTTGAGCACCTCCAGGCTTTCTTCCCCGATTTTCACCGTATTGTGAACGTGGCCGGAGCAGCCCTCCACCACCTCATCATAGAGAATATAATGCTTCCCGTTCCGATGGTAATAATTTCCCGCTGTCACAACCTCCACCGGAAGCCCCTCTTCTCCCTCCAGAAGCTGAAGCCCGGCAATCGTAAGCAGTACCTCATTTGTCATATCTTAAAACTCCTCTATCTGAATCTGCCGTGTACTTGTAATATCAAAGGGTAAAATGGAATTGGCAAAGGATTTAAAGCGCTCCGCCGCATCACTTACGAAAAACTCATATGGGTTCTCCCCAGTCTTATTGTGCCCCTGGTTGTCAATCTCTTTTTCCTGAAGGAGCTCCCGAAGGCTGATTGCCGTCTCATAGGCAGGATTTACCAGATTAACCTCCTCCCCTATCACCCTGCGCACCGTGGATCGGAGAAGAGGATAATGGGTGCAGCCCAGAATCAGCGTATCCACCTGCCGATCCTTCATTTCCTGAAGGTATCTTCTGGCTACCGCCTCCGTAATCGGGTCCTTCCACCATCCTTCTTCCGCCAGCGAAACAAAGAGAGGACAAGCCTTTTCAAATACCCGGGCATCCGGCCGCAGGCTTTGTATGTAGTCACGGTAGATATGGCTTCCCACCGTTGCTTCCGTTCCGATGACACCGATATTTCCGCCAGGCGTCTCCCGGGCCGCTACCCGCGCTCCCGGCTTCACCACTCCGATCACGGGAAGCTCAATCTCCTGCTGCAGAGTCTCCAGAGCGTAGGCGCTGGCCGTATTGCAGGCAATTACAATCACCTTCACCTCCCTGGTTTTCAGAAAACGGACAATCTGCCGGGAATAGCGGATGACCGTATCCCTGGATTTCGTTCCGTAAGGCACCCGGGCCGTATCCCCAAAATATACAATTCTCTCCTGGGGAATCTGACGCATGATCTCTCTCACTACAGTCAGACCTCCCACGCCGGAGTCAAAGACTCCTATGGGTGCTTCCCTTATATCACTCATACTTTGTCTCCTATTCCAGTTCCGTAATATCCCTCGAAGTACACTAACATTTATAAAATCAATTTCCATCCTCAAATGCATGTGTCTGTAAATTAATCAATCATTCAAAAAAGTCAGATATTTAAAGCAGATCTTCACCCGAGGCTCTGTCTCCCGGCTGTCATCCTCATCCTCTCCCACAGCCTCCACAGCCCCGGACAGACAGTATTCGGGATAAATACCTCCCCACCAGGCCATCTGAGCCATAGGCGCCGGAGCACATTCCGGCATCCGCACGCCGCACAAAAAAGTGCCTGCACCTCCGATAATCATCGACAGGGCTAAAATCAACATCTGCATCTTACTTCTATTTTTCATGGTTCTCCTCCTGATTTCCAGTCAAATCCCCGGCAGGCAGCCGCAGGATCAAATCTTGTCCTCCAGAGAATTCCCATAATTTTCTTATTTTATACCGACTGTTCCCGGATTCCTGCCAAAATAGCAGCCTCCTGATTGTCAATATGCACACAAACCGCAGCTTCAACGGTCTTCTTATCCCCATTTTTAATCCCGGTATAGATCTCCCGATGCTCCCGGTCAAGCTGCTCCCTGCTGCTCCTGTCCTTCAGATACTCCAGACGGTATCGATACATCTGCTCCCTGAGATTATTCAAAATATGAATCAGCCTGTCATTCCCCGTAGCCGCATAAATAATCTCATGAAAACGCACATCCGCCTCTGCCAGGCGGTTCACATCCTCCGTCTCCTTCAGACATCCGAACTCCTCACCGGCCGTCTTAAGCTCCTTCAAGAGCTCCGGCGTAATCCGCTCACAGGCCACCTCACAGGCCAGAATCTCCAAAGTACGCCGCACCTCCAGCACATCCTTGAGATCCTTCTCCGTAATACTGGCCACCACAGCGCCCCGGCGGGGAATCATTACCACAAGCCCCTCCAGCTCCAGTTTTCGGATAGCCTCCCGAATCGGTGTCCGGCTCACCCCCAGACGCTCCGCAAGATGAACCTCCATCAGCCGCTCCCCCGGCTTAAGATCCCCATAAAGAATCGCCTGCCGAAGCGTCTGAAACACCACATCCCGCAGAGGAAGATATTCATTAATCGTTGCATGAATTTCCTTACCCATCCTCGCTCCTCTTTTTGCACCATAATTTCAAGATTCCAAACCCCATTCTCCGTAACAGATCCGCCCTCAAACACCGCCCTGCCGGTTATTATAAGGCGTAGTCAAAAAAATCTGTTTCGCCAGATGTCCCCGTTTCAGAATCCCGTAAGCTCTTTTCGCCGCCTGCCTGCTGTCAAAAATCCCAAACACAGTCGGCCCGCTCCCGCTCATCAGCGCTCCCAGCGCCCCGGCCCGCAGCATCGTCTCCTTAATCCTCCGAATCACCGGATAAGCCGGAATCGTCACCGTCTCCAGCACATTCCCCGCTTCCATAAACCCCGCAAGTCCTTTCAGATCCTGCTTCTCCAAAGCCTCCGCCATCCCATCAATATCAGGATGCCGCTCAAGCTCATCCGCCTTCAGATTCTCAAACACAAACCGCGTCGAAACCCCAATTCCCGGCTTGGCCACCAAAATTGTACAGGGCGGCATCGGAGGAAGCGGACTTAAAATCTCCCCAATTCCCTCCGCCAGCGCTGTCCCCCTCATAATACAATAAGGCACATCAGCGCCAATCCGAACCCCTCTTACCATAAGCTCCTCTATAGAAAGCCCCAGATCATACATCCGGTTCATCCCAAAAAGCACCGCCGCCGCATCCGAGCTCCCGCCCGCCATCCCAGCCGCCACCGGAATATACTTCTTAAGCTGAATAGAAATCCCCCCCGGCAGCCCAAACTCATCCCACAAAAGCTTCGCCGCCTTAAACACCAAATTATTCTCATTCTCCGGCAGATAATAAAGGTTTGTCCGAACCCGAATCCCCTCCTCCTGCCTCTTCTCCAACTGAAGCTGATCAAAAATATGTACCGTCTGCATAATCATGCGGACCTCATGATACCCATCCTCCCGCTTCCGCAAAACATCCAGCCCCAGATTAATCTTCGCCAAAGCCCTAAGCTGCATCCTATCCATACCAACCATCCTCTGTTCCCACCCATTGTATTTCCTCTGTTTTTTGTATACACAAAAGTATAACAAACTTCCCCCCCACACACAACCCCAAAAAATCCACAAAAATCCCCCTCCCCGAACCACCACACGACGATCTCCAAAGTCAGGGGCAGGCAGAATATAAGCCCTCCGGTTTTTCCGGTATCCAGTGTCCGGCTGTTCGCGTACACACTGTCTGAGCCGGGCGGACATTACCCCAAAACATTTCATAATCACAAAACACTCAAGGTAATGTCCACACGGAGCAGACAGTGTGTACGCGAACCGTCCGAACACAGGATACGGAAATGCCGGAGGGCTTATATTCTGCCTGCCCCGTCCGTCCCCCCTACAAATTCTCCATCTGTTTCACCAACAGCAGCTTCTGCCCCTGCCGAATCTGATCACTCCCCAATTCATTAAGCTCACAAATCCAATCCACCGTCGTATGATAAGCCTTCGCAATATCCCAAAGCGTATCCGCCGGCTGCGCCGTATAGATTAAAAACCCCGGCAGCCCCTTCACCACTTCCATATCAAGCGGCCTCTCCACCACCTCCGAAATACACGGCATACTCATCCGATTCAGCACCAGGGCATTCACCTGCACAACTGCCTTCACCTCAAGCTCAGAGCTGTTCACCATCGTAACCCCGAGCTGTTCCAGGGAAGTCTGAAGATAATAAACACTCTCCTTCCCAATCCCCTGAGCCTCAATTAAATGCTCAAAAGGAACCACTCCCTTCAGGCACAGAAACGGATGATTATCATCCGAGGTCACATAAAGAACCTGAATTGCAATCACACCTTCCACCAAAAGTCCATCCGGTGTAACCGTACTCTCATCCACCTTCACCTCGCCCCGGCTGTGGCAAATCTGAAGAATCTGCACATCCGGGCTTCCGGTCTTCATCCGATCCGCTACCCGGCACTTGGAAGAATTGCTCACCAAAATGCTCTCATAAACCGCCGGAACCGTATGAAGCTCCAGTTCCCGTACAGGACTGTACAGATCACAAATCATGCTCAGATGCTCTTCCTCATAAAGCTGAATATCCAGTTCCAGTACTGCATCCAGATTCAGCACCCGAAGCTCTCCGTCATAATCCGGCTTAAGCTCCAGATCACTGTGAGACAGCAGAAGCCCCAGATTCCCAAGCATCCCCTCCTGGCAGCCGCTCACATCCACATGACTGCTGAAAGGAATCATCTGCTCCATCCAGAAAGCCTTTCCGCTCTCCTCCTCCCCCTCATACAGAACAAACACTACAAGCTCACCCTTGACCAGGATCTCGCCCTCGCCAATCCGAAGCTCCGTTCCCTGCATGGCAATATCCTGCCAGAGCAGTTGACGTATATTCGGCTTGTTGGCCGGTAAAATCATTTCATCCTTAATACGGCAGGTATCCTTCTTCCGAACCGCTAAGCCGGCTGTGGACACATGGCAGGTTTTTACCTGGGCCGTATCAATCTCCTCCACCTCCACCGGCACCTCCACATCAAACAGCTCCTCCACACAAAGCTCCAGAGTCACAATTGTCTTAATGCTCAGCTTTCGGGAATTGATCAGAGCCGAAGACACATCCTCAAGCATCCATTTTAGCTGAAGGCTGTCGCCGTCCTTGGCATCCTCCACATTCATCATTTCCTCAAAAGGAATCTGCCCCTGTACACTATGTAATCCGCTCTCCGGTCCTTCCTCCATATAGAGCACGAAAAAGTTCAGAGCGCCCTTGACCTTCACCCGGCCTGCCTCCACCCGGACCTCCCCGATCTCTATACTTCCTTTTTCCTGAATAATCATGCCGGCATCCGGCATATTGTCCGGAATATTATAGTCATCATCCAAAGTCATCTGACTGACTGCTTTTCCTTTTTGTCGGTTCATATGTATATTTCTGCGAACAAGCTCCATAACATACACCTGCTTTCCCATTTCTTTTCTACCAATCTATGCAGAGACCCCTATTGAAATACCACCGGTTTATCCACATATTCCGTCCGCGCCACCAGACAGGGATAGCTCAATACCTCCGCAACCTGCTCCTCCTTGCTGGGACCGATGAGACTGGTGTCAAAATAAATGGCATTTTCCGAAAGATACAGTTCATTGACCGCAATGCTGTAACCGCTTGTCTTCTGCTCTCCGTAACCGATGCACAGATAAAGCTGTCCCTCCTCCTCGTAAGTTAATTTGAATTCTCCCTTTCGTTTTTCCTCTAAAATTGTCTGCAGTCCCTCCGGCGCTTTCCCCTCTTCTACAATGGTATATTCCATATCCCGAAGCTTTTCCCGTTCATTTGTCTGAATACTGCATCCCGAAAGAAAAATAAGGATGCTTCCGATTAAAAGAACCCGTTTCCACATATTCATCACCTCACTTATATTTACGTGGAAAAAGCTTGTATTATCCTTGTTTTTTAATGTTATCTTTATTATAATGGGGAAAGAAGAATCCGGTTACGGCCTCCGGCAGCCTTACGCAGGGAACCATACGCTGCGCACCGCTGTCCGCCCTACCGCGAAAGGAGAAGTACTATGCATTTTAAAACCTCTGCCGATGACCATGTGAATCACAGGTACAGCGGCATTTTGCTGCATCCCACCTCCTTCCCATCCCCTTACGGAATCGGGGATTTCGGAAAAGGAGCCTACGAATTTATTGATTTCCTGGAAGCCTCAGGACAGCATCTCTGGCAGATCCTTCCTCTGGTTCCCATTACCTCCTACGGCAATTCCCCCTACCAAGGCTATTCCGTATTTGCCGGAGAGCCTCTGCTCATCAGCCCGGAGCTATTGAAGGAAAAGGAGCTTCTGACTGCAGAGGACCTGAAGGATATTCCCGATTTTGATCCGGTACGGATAGATTATGAGAAGGTTCGCACCTACAAGTTCGGTCTCTACAAGAAGGCATACGAAGCCTTCCGCCATACGGCCGACAAGAATTTCCTGGAGGAATACAACTCCTTTTGTAAGGCAAATGCGTTCTGGCTCTCTGATTACTGCCTGTTTATGGCTATCCGCGAGGAGCAGGAGGAAGCCCCCTGGACAGAATGGCCGGAGAAGCTCCGCAACCTTTCCGCCAAGGATCGGCCTCTTTGGGAGGAGAAGCTGGCAGACGGTATTGCCTATCAGCAATTTTTACAGTATCTGTTCTATATTCAGTGGTATGATCTGAAAAAATATGCCAATGACAGGAATATTGCCATTATCGGAGACATTCCCATCTTCGTGTCCCCAGACGGGGCCGACGTGTGGGCCAACCGGCATCTGTTCCAGGTCAACGAGGACGGCTACCCGGATTCCGTTGCAGGCGTTCCCCCCGATTATTTCAGCGCCACCGGTCAGAAATGGAACAATCCCCTCTATGACTGGGACGCCCACAAAAAGGAGGGCTACCAGTGGTGGATTGCACGCATCCGCAATCAGATTGATCAGGTGGATTACCTGCGCATAGACCATTTCCGGGGCTTTGAAGCCTACTGGGAGGTAGACGCCAAGGAGGAGACCGCCATCAACGGCACTTGGAAAAAGGGACCGGGCGAGGCGCTTTTCCGTGCCATTCAAAAAGAGCTTGGAGAGGATCTTCCCATCTTCGCAGAGGATTTGGGGCTGATCACGCCGGAGGTGGAGCACCTTCGGGATACCCTTGGCTTTCCCGGCATGCGGATTCTCCAATTTGCCTTTGAAGGCGGTGAGAGCACCTTCCTGCCCCATCAGCTGAATACACGCAACTGTATTTGTTATACAGGCACCCATGATAATGACACCAGTACCGGCTGGTATCAGAATACCACGGAATATGCCCGGGATAAGGTGCGCCGTTATATGAACACAGACGCCTCCAGTATCAGTTGGGACTTTATCCGTATCTGTCTGGGCACCATTGCACGTTACGCCATCTTTCCGCTGCAGGATGTACTGAAGCTTGACAGCGAAGCCCGAATGAATACCCCGGGCGTGCCTCTTGGCAACTGGGAATGGCGTTATAAGAAGGATGACCTGAATTCCGGCATCGCTTCGGGATTGCGGCAGATGACGGAGCTCTTCGGCAGATAGGAGGCACCAATGATACGATTCCTTATAATTGCTCTGATGCTGTTCCTCTATCTGCTTCTGGGTATTCCCGTTCTCCTGGTAGAATGGATCATCGGAAAGTTTAATCAGGAGGCAAAGGACTATAGCTGTCTGCGCATGGTGCAGACAGCCTTTAAGCTGATGCTCAAAGTAGCGGGTGTGCGCCTGACTGTCATAGGGGAAGAAAACGTACCCAAGGATCAGGCGGTCCTTTACATCGGAAACCACCGCAGCTATTTTGATATCCTCCTTACCTACTCCCGATGTCCCAGGCTTACGGGCTACGTGGCTAAGGTAGAGATGCTCCGCTACTGGTTTCTTCGGGACTGGATGAAGGCCCTTTACTGTCTGTTTTTGGATCGAAAGAATATAAAGGCCGGATTAAAAACCATTCTGGAGGGAATTGAATATATTAAAAGAGGAATTTCCATCTGCATTTTCCCGGAAGGAACCAGAAACCACACGGATGAGATGCTTCCTTTTAAGGAGGGCAGTATGAAAATAGCGGAAAAGACAGGCTGTCCCATTATTCCCATGGCCATTACCAATTCTGCGGAAATATTTGAAAATCACCTTCCCTTCATCCGCCCCTGTCATGTGATTTTGGAATACGGCACCCCCATTCTTCCAAATGAGCTGACAAAAGAGGAAAAGAAGTTTCTGGGCTCCTATACCCAGAACCAGATACAGGAAATGCTCAATAAAAACAAAAGTCTGATATAGCCCGGTGCTCTGCCAGGAGATTTGCCATAGGCAGGGCACCGGTTATCCCTGTGTTATGAGGAGTAAAAATTATGAAAATTGTGGTTTTAGCCGGAGGCACCAGTACGGAACGCGATGTTTCCTTAAGCTCCGGCAGTAAGATTTATTATGCCCTGAAAGCAAGAGGCCACCGGGCCATCCTTCTTGATGTCTATCTGGGACTGGAATCCGAAGAGCCTGTGACGGAAGATCTCTTTGAGGAAGAATTTGACTGGGCAAAGGATATCCAATCCATTTCCGAATCCCACCCGGATCTCTCCCGTTTGAAGGAGCAGCGCAAGGACGGGGGCAGAAGCATGTTCGGCCCTCATGTTCTGGCTCTCTGCGAGATGGCTGATATCGTATTTCTGGGGCTGCATGGAGCAAACGGCGAAGATGGCCGCATCCAGGCCGCCTTTGATTTGATGGGAATTCCCTACACCGGAACAGGATATTTAAGCAGCGCCCTTGCTATGGATAAGGGCCTCTCAAAGCAGTTGTTTCAGCAGGCCGGGATTCCCACCCCTGTGGGCATTACCCTTAAGAACGGTCAGCAGGCAGATCCGGCAGCCGTTCCCTATCCCTGTATGGTAAAGACAATCTGCGGCGGCTCCAGCGTAGGCACCTACCGGGTGGAGCGTCCGGAGGAACTGCCGGGCGTGCTTGCGGATGCCTATACCTTCGGGGAGGACGTGATTGTGGAGCAGTTTATCACCGGACGGGAATTTTCCGTAGGCGTGATTGACGGAAAGGCCCTTCCTGTCATTGAGATTGCACCCCTGCAGGGCTACTACGACTATAAGAACAAGTATCAGCCCGGAAGTACGGTGGAAACCTGTCCGGCGGAATTAAGCGCCGAGCTGACCGGGCAGCTTCAGAGCTATGCGGAGCAGGTATTTAAAGCCTTAAAGCTCAGCTCATACGCCCGAATTGACTTTATGATGGATGCAGCCGATCAATCCTTCTACTGCCTGGAGGCCAACACCCTTCCGGGTATGACCCCTACCAGTCTGCTTCCCCAGGAGGCCGCAGCCATAGGGATGTCCTTTGAGGATCTCTGCGAAAAGCTGATTGACGTATCCCTTGCCCGGTATAACTAATATGGCTCTCTTCTTTGATAAAACCGCAGCACGAAACTGTCTTCGATTCATAGCTTTCACATCCTGAATGTTATAATCGGAAACAAAACTTACCTTACTGGAATAGGAACTGATGTTATGAAAGAAATGTCATTAGAGCAAATTGCCCGCGCCTGCAAAGGAATCTATACAGGAGAAGATTCCCGAAGGAACCTGGAGGTATCCGGCGTTGTCATCGACAGCCGGAAAGTAAAGCCCGGGTATCTCTTTGCTGCCATCAAGGGGGAGCGGGTGGACGGCCACAGCTTCATCCCCTCCGTCTTTGCAAAGGGCGCGGCCTGCGTCCTCTGCGAGCAGGCCCCGGAGCATCCGGCAGGCCCCTATATTCTGGTGGACTCCTGCCTGGAGGCCTTAAAAAGCCTGGCGGAATATTACCGAAGCACCCTTTCCATTCCCATAGTGGGAATCACAGGCAGCGTAGGCAAGACCAGTACCAAGGAAATGATCGCAGCCGTACTTGCTCAGAAATACAATGTCTTAAAAACCGAAGGAAACTTCAACAACGAAATCGGCCTTCCCCTGACGATTTTCCGTATCCGGGAAGAGCATGAGGCAGCCGTACTGGAAATGGGTATCAGCGACTTCGGCGAAATGACCCGCCTAAGCCGCATGGCAAAACCCAACCTCTGCGTTATCACCAACATCGGGCTCTGCCACCTGGAAAACCTAAAAGACCGTGACGGCATCCTGAGAGCCAAAACAGAAATGTTCGGGGAAGCACAGCCGGGAGCCCAGGTCATCCTGAACGGAGATGACGACAAGCTGATAACCCTCCAGGAAAGCCGAACTCCCACCCCCTGCTTTTTCGGCCTGGAATCCGCCAACGATCTCTATGCCGAACAGATTGAAAATCTGGGACTTGACGGCACACGCTGTACCTTTGTAACCAAAGCTGGAAGCTTTACGGCTCATATTCCCATTCCGGGCCGCCATATGGTCTACAATGCACTGGCCGGAACCGCCGTGGGCCTGGCCCTGCATTTGACTTTGGAGCAAATCAGAACCGGTATCGAAAGCCTCACACCGGTCAGCGGACGAAACAACCTGATCCATACAGAGAAATGGACCATTCTGGACGACTGCTATAACGCCAATCCCGTTTCCATGTGCGCTTCCCTTGATGTACTGAGCTGCGCTCTGGGCAGAAAAGTAGCCATATTGGGCGACATGGGAGAGCTGGGAGAGCACGAAAAACTGCTGCACTACAATGTAGGCTGTCATGCGGCCGACGCCGGCATAGATGCCGTATTTCTCGTAGGCGAGCTTTCAAAAGAAACCGCCAGGGGCATAGAGGCCAAGAACCCCTCCCTTACCTTCCGGCATTTTAACACCAGAGAAGAACTGACAGCCGCTTTGCCGCTTCTTCTCTCCAAAGGAGATTCGATCCTGGTAAAAGCCTCTCACTTCATGGAATTTGAGGAAATTGTAGATTATCTGAAAAATACCGGAAACATCTGAAGAGACCCGTATCTTTAAGAAGGAAGCAATATGAAAAAATTACGTTTCGGAATCCTAAGCACATCCTCCATCGCCCCCCGCTTTATCAAAGCTCTGCAAGCTACGGGAACCTGCGAAGCCGCTGCCCTGGCATCCAGAAGCCTTGAAAAAGCACGGGAAAAAGCAGCCCTCTGGAATGTCCCAAAAGCCCGGGGCAGCTACGAGGAGCTTCTTTGCTCCGATGATATAGACATTGCCTACGTAGCTATGATCAACAGCGAACACTACCGCTATGCAAAAATGGCCTTAGAGCAGGGCAAGCATGTACTCTGCGAAAAGCCCTTCACTCTAAGCCCGCAGGAATCTCAAAATCTATTTACCCTGGCACAAGAAAAAGGACTTTTCATTATGGAAGCCCAAAAAGTCCTCTTTCTCCCTGTCATTCAAAAAATAAAAGAACTAATCGAAGCCGGCTCCTTCGGCTCCATCAAAATGGCCGACTTCTCCAGTTCCTTTGATCCCGGCTACAACACCTGGTTTTTTGACCCCGAAAAAGGCGGCGGTCCTCTATACGGAAATGCCATCTACAGTCTCCAGCTCATGCAGTATCTCTTCAACTGCAAAGTCACAGGCTGGAGCGGTCTGTGCACCAAGGGCCAAACACCGGTAGAAAATCAATTCTCCCTCTCTCTGTTAATGGAAAACGGCCTGCTGTTCACAAATAAAACAAGTACTGCCGTAACTACCTCCCACACAGCCTATCTATACGGCGAAAAAGGCTTCATAGAGATCCCCGACTACTGGAAAGCCCGCAAAGCTATCCTGCACTATCACAATCAAGCTCCCGTAGTACTTGAATACCCCTGCGACCACGAGCTTATGTATGAAGCCCTCCATGTAGAAGACTGTATTCGAAAAGGCCTGACCCTAAGCCCCGTTATGACAGAAGCCTTGACCCTAGACGCCATAACCCTGCTGACCGCCGTTCAAAAAACCTGGCTGTCCTCATAATCCGCCTCCCCCAAACAGGTCTGTCACAAAATACCGCTCTCCAGGATCTCCCGATGCGCCTTGGGAGCCCCTGCCAGGACTCCGGCCTTGGCTGCCAGTTTCAAATCATTTCCATCCCATCCTGTGATTATGCCGCCCGCCTCCGTCAAAACCACGGAAGCTGCCGCATAGTCCCACACGCAAAGCTTCGGTGAGAGATAAGCCGCTCCCCGTCCGCAGGCCACATAACAAATACTCAAAGCTGCCGACCCTACGCTTCTCATATCCATACAAAGGTAAGACAGCTTCCGCAGCCGTTCAAAAACCTCCTCCCGAATCTCAGGCGTATAAGGCGCCGTATCCATGCAAATAACCCCTTCTCCCAAAGAATGATCGGCAGGCTTTAACAGCTCCCCGTTCAGGAATGCTCCTCCGCCTCTTCGGGCCGCAAACAGCTCCTCCCGAAAAGGATTGTATACCACGCCAATCTCCGTCACACCTTTTACCGCCAATCCCACGCAAATGCCGCACACCGGAAATCCGCAGATAAAATTCGTAGTTCCGTCAATCGGATCAATAATAAACGTACTGCCCTCCGCAATTTTCCCCTGAGAATATCCATCCTCCTCCCCCACAAAGGCCGCTTCCGGTACAAGCTTCCCCAGCTTTTGAATCAGAAACTCCTGAACCATGGAATCGTATTTTGTAACAAAATTAGCGGCTCCCTCCTTGGCTTTCCGCTCCCCCACAGAAGAACAGCCGCGTATCAGCTCTCCTGCCTCTTTAACAATCTCACAGATCTGGTCCAGCAAAATCCTCGTATCCATAAAATTCCTCCTACTTTATAGTCGCTGCGGCACACTTGCTTCCTGTTCTCACTATAAATGCCGCAAAATATGATCTTCCGGCAGGGAATGCCCGTTTTTCAGTTCCATAGGCTTCATCCCTGTCACCCTCTGAAACACCCTGCTAAAATATTTGGAATCATTATACCCGATTGCATAGGCAATTTCATACACCTTTTTATCTGTTTTCTGGAGATATTCCACCGCCGCCCGAATCCGGTAAAAGGTCAGCATCTCCAAAAAGGTGTAGCCCGTGCGGTTTTTAAACAGCTTTCCCAGATAGCTGTCACTGATAAACAAGGCATCCGCCACGCTTTTCAGCGTCAGATTTTCCTGATACCGTTCACTTAAAATCTTCCGGGCGCGATCCAGATATTTATCCTGAATATTCCGGGCATCCAAAGAATCCTCCTGTTCCTCCTCATAACGTGACAATCTCTGACTTAAGGCGCGCTTTCTTAAGACCTTTCCTGCCGCCTGTTCCATGGCCTCTTTCAGCTCCTCATCATCTACGGGCTTCAGCAGATATTCCTTCACTTCCAGATGAATGGCCTGCTTGACCAGGGCAAATTCATCGTAGCCGGACAAAATAATATACTCACAGGCTGTCTGTCCCCGAATCTGCTCGATCATCTCCAGACCGTTCATTTTCGGCATCTTAACATCCGTAATCACGATATCCGGCCGAAGCTCCAGAATCTTTCTCGCACCGTCCTCACCGTCCGCCGCCTCTCCCACAACCTCCATTCCCCACTCCTGCCAGGGAGTGGTCACTTTCAGCCCCTCACGTATCAGTTCTTCATCCTCTACCAAAAGCACCCTAATCATCTGTCCTCCCATACCTTTTTAAGAAGGCCTTTCCACTGCTTTTAAAACCAGAGTCACCGTAGTTCCCTCACCGAGCCGGCTCTCCACGGTAAGACCGCAGGTCTCATCCCCAAACAGTCGTGCCCGGCGCTGTACATTGTTCAAACCAATGTGATGCATTCCTCCCTGCTTAAACTCCAGAACATGGGACAATTCGCCCTCATTCATGCCCATTCCGTCATCCTCAATACGAAATACCACAAAGCTGTCTTTGCCGGCCGAATCCTGCTCCTTTTCCCTGCGCTTTCCCACAATACGGATATGGCAGGCTTCCGTCGAACCGGAAAAGCCGTGTACAATTGCATTTTCCACAATAGGCTGTATCACCAGCTTGGGAATGTAAAGCCCCATGAGCCCTTCTTCCGCCTCTACCTCCAAAGACAGACGCTCTCCGTAATGTTTTTTCTGAATTTCCACAAAGGAACGGATGATCTCCATCTCATAAGAGATTTCAACCAAATCGCTTTTCGTGTTCATCACCCGCCGAAGCACCCGCCCCAAGTGCACCGTAATATCCACAATCTCCTGATTTTTTCCAAGCTTGGCATTCCATTTGATTAAGTCCAGGGTATTGTATAGAAAATGAGGATTCATTTGAAGGCTTAAGGAGCGGGTCTCCGCAATCCAGAGGCTGTGCTTCTCCTCCTCTATCCGCGCCAAAAGCTCCTCCACACGGCCTGTCATGGAGTCGAAGGCTTTGCCGAGCTGCCCAATCTCGTCCGTCCGCTCAAAGTTCAGGCGCACGGACAGATCGCCTTCCTCTACCTTGCCCATGGATGCAATCATTTCTTCAATAGGATCGCTGACCGTTTTTGCCAGACGCCGGGAAAAAATCATTGCCAGGAGGATACTCACCAAAACCCCCACCGCCATTGCCCATAAGAGAGGCTTCATAATAACCGTGAGTGTCCCGGAGGGAATCTCCTGCATAATGGTAAGCTCTGTCAGCTCGCTCCGGCTAAAAGCATAGTTTTCCTCCGTCATACCGCGGGTATCCTCCATATCCCTGGAAAATCCGTAATTTCCGGCCTTTCCAAGCCCCTCAAGGGCTGTTCCCTGAGAGTGATAAATGACAGAAGCGCTCTTATTTACAATTAAAGTGCTGGTATTATATTGATCTGCATCCTCCTTTACAATGGCATCCAAAGTACTTCTGGGAATTTCCACCAGAAGATAGCCCAGAACCTGCCCCTCCTCCCCCCGATATGCCTTTGCCATGCAAAGCCGGTCCTCGGGGCTTAAAAGCGCATCCTTTGCGATAGCATAGAGGGCCACCTCATCCGAAAGCTTCGCCTTGCGGAAGATGCCCCAGTTCGGAAATTCCCTGTTCAGATTTTCCATAGTATCCTTTGAGGTAGAGACACACGCCTGGTCTGACAGGCGTATAACGCTGATGGTAATTCTCTGGGCATAACTGTTCCGCAGCATGTAAAGCTCCTGCATAAGCGCATTTACATCCCGGCCTTCGCCCTTCATAAAGGAAACGGCTTCTTCATCAGACTCCATTTCCAAAAGCATCTCTCTGTAATTCTGTACCGTATTCTCCACGGTCAGCCGGATACGTTCTGCGGTCACCTGGCAGGTCTCCTTCAGGTTGGTTTGGTATAGGCCGTAAAAGACGCTTCCCGTCACACCCCCCATAAGCAGGACAAATACCAGGCAAACCGCAAACATCGACGTAAATATCCGGTAAAAATAGCTTTCTTTTATCTTCTTATGCATATCTCAGGCTCCGTTTTCATGGATTGCTTTCCATTATATAATCCCTGAAATCGCATTTCAACGCTTTCCAATTTAAACGACGCTTTTTCCGCCGGAAATCTTGTGGAATACCAGCAAGCAGAGAATGGTTGCCAGGGTCAAAATCGTGGACAGAGCCGCGGCCTGACCATATGCATCATTATTGACACAGTTGAAAATGGCAACGGGAATGGTTACTGTCTTTCCGGTATACAGGATCAGTGTGGCACTCAGGGTATTGATTACACTGATAAGACTTAATACCGCTCCTGAAATCACGCCCGGAATCATCAGGGGAACCGTCGTCTTGAAGAAGGTCTTCATCGGCGGTACGCTCAAGCTGATGGATGCCTCCTCCACGGATTTGTCAATCTGGTAGAGGATTCCCACACTGGAGCGCATGGTGTAGGGAAGCTTGCGGATGACAAAGGATAAAATAATGATCCACATGCTTCCTGTGAGAATCAGGGGTCCCTGATTAAAGGATACGGTCAGACAGATACCAAGGACCGCCCCCGGAATCACATAGGGAAACATCAGAAGCAGGTCTATGAGATTTGCCGTAAAGCCCTTTCTCCGCACAATCAGGTAGGCGCCCAGCAGCCCTAAGAGTACAATGATTGCCAGGGCCAGAAAGCCGTAGAGGAAGGTATTCGTAATACTCTGTCCAAGCTTATTCACCACATTTCGGTAGCTGTCCAGGCTGAAGCCGGGTACAAAGATCGGCCCGTTGGTTTTCAGGAAAGACTGGATGGTTACGGTAATCTGCGGAAGCACGGACAGGAAGGATACGAAAAATACCACCGCCGTTGCCAGCAGCTTCTTGAGCTTTGGAAGCTCCACCACCTTAGGCGGCCGCAGGCTGGTCATATTGTAGCTCTTGCTGTCCACAAAGCGCTTCTGCACAAAGAGCACCGCCAGGGCTATGACAATGATAATGACGCTGAGAGCGCTTGCAAAGCTGGTATCCGTTCCCACCTCATTTAAAAATTCTTTATAAATAATAACCGGAAGCGTATTGTAGCCCTCGCCAATGAGACGGGGTGTACCAAAGTCCGCCAGTGCGGTCATAAATACCATGAGAGCTGCGGAAAGGATGGTCGGCGTAATCACCGGAAAAGTAATTTTTAAGATTCTTTGTATACCGGATACGCCCAGATTTTCACTGGCTTCCTCCAAGGACGCATCAATGCTGCCCAGCGCACCGGAAACATAAAGATACACCATGGGGTACAGCTTCAGCGTAAATACCAGGACAATGCCCTTGAAGCCATAGATCTCTCCCATTTGGATTCCTATGGAAGCCAGAAGCTTTGTTATAAATCCGGCGCGGCCAAGCAGGGTAATCCACGCATAAGCGCCGATAAAGGGCGGGGAAAGCATGGACAGTACAACCATGATATAGATCACGCGCTTTAGGTACAGATTAAAGCGGGTTCCGATGTAAGCCAGAGGAACGCCCAGACAGGTTGCCAGAATTGTGACAACCGTGCTGATCACAAGACTGTTCCTTAAGGCTTCCTTGTAATAGCGTTTTTGGAAAAACTTTATGTAATTGTCCAAAGTAAAGGCATTGGTGTCCGCATCATGAAAGCTCTGTACAATCAGGTTGAGAAACGGATACACGATAAACAGCAGACAGACAATCAGGATCAAAAGGCTGACAACCGTCCAGAAGTTAAATTTGTCCATATGGAAGCGCTCATGCAGCTTTTTTTTATTTTCCATCTTCGGCTCCTTTCTTCTAGATCATCAATGATTGCTCCGTCTGAGCGTCAAAGATGCTGATCCGGTTCTCCATCAGATTCAGGCTGACCAAATCTCCGGCTCTGCGGACGGTATCCATGTGATCCGTATACTCATTAATCTCGATTATCTGCTTGTTTTCCAGCTGAATTTCATAATTCATAAAGTCTCCCAGGAAAGTTGCAAGTGTGATGGTTCCTGAGAGCTCTCCCTCTTTCGGGTCGTCCAGAAGCACATACTCGGGGCGGATGGATACCTTTACTTTTCCGTCGAAATCCTTTTTCATTGGAAGGGTCAGCTTTTTCTTTCCCAGTACCGTCACCACGCCGTCCTTTGCCGTTCCGTCCAGAAAGCTGGAGGTTCCAATAAAATTAGCCACAAACATGTTGGCCGGCTTTGTGTATATCTCCTTGGGTTCTCCAACCTGTTCTACTTTTCCGTCATGAATAACCGCAATTCGATCCGAGATGGACAGCGCCTCCTCCTGATCATGGGTAACGTAGATGGTGGTAATGCTGAGCTGCTTTTGGATTTTCTTGATTCCGGTGCGCATGGTGACACGCAGCTTGGCATCCAGATTGCACAGAGGCTCATCCATGAGCAGTACATCCGGGTGAATGACAATGGCACGGGCCAGGGCCACTCTCTGCTGCTGGCCGCCGGAGAGCTGACTGGGCATTCTGTCCTTCAGCTCATCAATCTGCATCATTTTCATGGCCTCCATGGTACGCTCTTCCAGCTCCTGGCCCTTAATCTTTCGGGCCTTTAAGCCGTATGCCACATTGTCCTTTACCGTCATATGGGGGAATATTGCATAGTTCTGAAATACCATGCCGATGTTCCGCTTGTCTGCCGGAATGTGATTGATGGCCTTATCGTTGAAGTAAATGGTTCCCTCATCTATGGGGTTAAAGCCGGCTATCATCCGAAGAAGTGTGGTTTTTCCACAACCGGACGGGCCAAGGAGGGTGAAGAACTCTCCCTCATTAATGTCCAAATGGATGTGATCGCAGGCCTTGAAGCTTCCGTATACTTTTGTTGCATCTACAATTTTAACACTCTGACTGCTCATTCGTTCTCCTATTCCAGTTCCGTAATATCCATCCATGTGCACTTATATGAAATCAATTTACAGCCACAAGTGCATGTGTCTGTAAATCGATTTGTGCACTTGAATGGATATTACTGTTTTCCAGTTCCGTAATATCCAGTTCTATAATATCCGGTTCCTCTTGATCTAGCAAAGGGGCGGCGCCATGCGCCGCCCCTTCCAACCTCTTTATCTTGTAATATAATCATTCCATGTCTCGTTGAACTCTTCTGTGTGGGAAGAGGTCCAGTCAATGTCCATATCAACGAAAGTGATGTTCTCCCAGGCTTCCATGGTATCCGGGTCCTCAACATCCGTACGTACGGAACGGCGGTTCAGGGCTCCAAGCTGGGACTGTACTTCTTTGCTGCTCAGATAGTCAATAAACATCTGGGCGCTCTTGGGATTCTTGCAATCCTTTACGATTCCGCATCCGGAAGGACTGGAAGAGGTTCCCTCGCTTGGATATACGATTGCGATATTGGCGCCGGATTCCATGTATCTCAAGGCTGCTTCCTCATAGGTCAGGCCGATCAGATACTCGCCGTCGGCAACTCCCTTGTACACGCCTGAGGAGGAGCTTATTACCTTGCCGTCCATGTTTTCTACTAATTTCTCTACAAACTCATAACCCTCTCCGTCCGTGCCGTATGCCAGAATAATGGACATAATGCAGGCAAATGCGGAAGAGGATGCAGTGGGATCTGCACATGCAATCTTTCCTTTATACTTTGCATCCAGAAGGTCGCCCCAGCTTGTGGGTGCCTCATTTTCCGGAATCAGCTCGGTATTGTAAACCATTACCATGGGTCCCATGTCAAAACCTGTGTAGTATCCGTTGGGGTCCACGGCTTCAGGCTTTAAGCTTGCGGATTCGGAGCTGGTGTACGGCTGAAGGAGATCCTGATTTGCCCGGTAGGTATCAATTACGCCTCCCCATACAACATCACCCTGGGGATTGCCTGCTTCGGCTTTAATACGTGCAAACAGCGAAGAGGTTCCGTCCTGTACCAGACTTACCTTTATGCCTGTCTGCTCCTCGAATTCCTGAATAATGGGATCCGCCCACTCCGTAGAGTTGGAGTAGTACAGGGTCAGTTCACCCGTATCGGCAAGCTCGCCTGCTGCCGTTTCTTCTCCGCCTTCTGCCTCCGGCGCTTCAGCCTCGCTGCCCTCGCTCTGGGACGGCTCCGCTGCCGCCGGCTCTTCCTTACCGCCGCAGGCGGCAAGTGAGGTCATTGCCACAACCAATGCCATTACAACTGCTATTTTTCTTTTCATACTTCTTCCCTCCATTTTTATTTTATTTCCCCAAAAAGTATCTTTTGCGGTGTACCTTTTGGGTATACTGAACCGGGTTTCCTTGTCTGCCCGGCAAGCATACAATGATGTATTCCAAATATTTCCTATGTTTTTCTTTGTGTCTTTTGACCTATATAACTCAAATTCTTTTTCTTAATTACCGTCATTTTATTTATATTTTATCGTTATTTTATCTCTTTTTTATGCAATTTACAGTAAGACAAAACAGCAAAAAAGGGTAGTAAAACAGCACTCCTTCAAAGAAAGAAAGCGCATAAAAAAACGAATTTTGCAACAATTTCCCACAAAATTCCATTATTTATGCTTGACATTTGGCTTTGGATAGGCTAATATGAATGGTGCATTGAAGTATATTTTTGATGAATTTGATTCACATGTTTTTGTAGGTCATCATTCTATGCATGATGCCTGCGGAACATGTTTTTTTTATCTCGGAGAAGATATGCGGAATAGTACTTAAATTAGGAGGTAACTTTTAATGAACAAAGGTACAGTAAAATGGTTCAACGGCACAAAAGGATATGGTTTCATTACCAACTCCGAAACTGGCGAGGACGTATTCGTACATTTCTCCGGTATTGTTGCCGAAGGATTCAAAACACTGGAAGAGGGACAATCCGTAACCTTCGATATCACCGAGGGGAATCGCGGACCTCAGGCAACCAATGTAGTTGTTGTAGCGTAAGTGCCAAAAGAAAGAGCATCCCGGCAGTTGTTAAGGACCGCCGGGATGTTCTTTGTTTTTCTTATTCTATCTCTATCAACGCTCCGTTTTCTCCTCTGGCATAATGACGCAGGAAGTCCCAGGCTACAAATGCCTTCTGCTCGGTAAGCTCATGCTTTCCTCCCTCTATCATCACCAGTTGGCCAAGAGGCGCCGTATGACCTTCCTTGTAATAGTTACTGAACGTCCAGGCTGTATCCTCAATAACTGCTGTCTGTACCTCATCCGGTTCATATCCCCAGTACTCCGTCTTATCAAAGTCCTTGGCCTCGCCGGATTGCAGAAGGCCGTTAAATCTCATCAGAGATTCAATTCCCCACACCTCATCGTCTATGACACGCATGGCTCCCGAATCCATCTCCAGGGTCAAATCCTCACTTCCCTGTATGATCTGGAAAGGCATCTCATAGGGGGAGCTTAAATGCTTGATAGGCATCATCCAGCTCATGAAGCAGATCCCCGCAAAGGTTCCCGGGTAGTCATTGGTCAATGCCCCCACTACTCCGCCGCCATTGGAAAAACCTGATGCATAGATGCGGGTAGTATCTACAGGATAATGCTCTATGGCATAGTTCAAAATCTCCATCACGCGTTCAGTCTGGCTGTAGCTTTCTGTCGTTTTATATTTTGGAACCAGAAGAAGCAGCCCGGCCTCCTGAGCCTGCTGAATCCATCCTGCCTGCCGGAGTTTTTCCTCTGGATGGTCTTTGAAGGCGCAAGTAACAAGCACCAGGGGACGTTTTTCCTCCGGGTTGTCTAAAGCCGCATCCGGCAGATACATCCACCCCTCTTCCCCTCCTGCCGTGGTATAATTCTCTTCCTTCATCTTTACTTCTTTTTTTCCCGAACAGCCGGCAAGCAGCAATGTCATAATTACTATTATACTTACAAACCGCTTCATCCGTATTCTTACCCCTTTCTCAAAACAGATTGACTGCCGTCATTTTTATCCCGGGCTTAAGCCTCTTTTTCCGCCTCGTCATTGGGCGTCTCACCGGCAAGCTTCAGCAGATCCTCTACCTCTTCCACCGGCATATCCATGTACATGGCCAGTTCCTCCACGGAAACCTTGCGCTCCAGTTCATCAGTCAGCTTTTTAATCTCATCTCTCAGATGATTCAGACGCTGTGCAATGATGCTTCCGGCCTCCTTTTCCGCCCGGTCATCCTCCACAGCCTGAGCCATAGCTCCGCAAATCTCCTGTCTCAGATATTCAAGCGGAGAGCTTCCCGGCTCCCGCATTCCCAGGGTTTCCATGGCAAGCATCAAGCCGATATTTCCTTCCTGTACCAGATCTCCAAGCAAAAGCTCCCGTCCGCGGAAATCATGTGCCAGACGCAGTACCTCCGGCAGAAGCTGTTCTGTAAGCTTCGCCTTGGCAAATCCGTCCCCTGTATCCTCTGCCTGACGGCACAGCTTCAGAAGCTCTGCCTCCTCCAAATACTCCAGACGGTCAAGCTCCGCCTGATAACTTTTAAGGAAGCTTTTTTCTTCCTCCAGCAGCGGAAGCTCCGCTTTCTGCTTTTCTTCCTCCCGCTGTGCCGGTACGTAGCCTTCTACAACAACCTGCCGGGAGGCCAGGTAAGCGAAAATGAGTTCATACTGCTCCTCCGAAAGCTCCATTGACATAAAAAAGCTCCGCACCTGATCACCTGTCAGACGATTTCTGTTCTTTGCTGCCAATTCTCCAAGGTCCGTAAGCTTCTGCTGAAATTCTTCCCGATTCATAGGAGTCTCCTTTGATTTTTGCTGGGTTATTTCTTATATTTAAGAGTGTTTTTCTGCGGGATATGATATTTCATTATATCATATAATATCCTGTTTTCAATTATAGGCTGTTGAAAAAGATGAAGCAGGGATTTTTTTATTATCACAATGTATCAGCAGGGCTATATTCTCTATCCCGGCTGTCTGCGGAAACATATCCACCGGCTGAACCTTTCTTAACTCATAACCGCCCTCACACAAAATCTTCAAATCCCGTGCCAGGGTAGCCGAATCACAGCTTACATAAACAATCCGTTTCGGCTCCATAGAAATCATGGTATCAAGACACGCACGATCGCATCCCTTTCTTGGCGGGTCCACTACGATCACATCCGCCCGGATTCCGTTTTCCCGATACTGCTCCGGCAGAACCTCCTCTGCCTTCCCAAGATAAAACTCCACATTCTCCAAGCCGTTAAGTTTTGCATTCTCCCTGGCATCCTCCACAGCCTGGGGCACCACCTCCACCCCATAAACCCTGCCTGCCTTCTGTGCCAGAAACAGCGAAATCGTTCCAATGCCGCAATACAAATCCCACACAACTTCTGTGCCCGAAAGCCCCGCATAGCTAAGAGCCGTCTCATAAAGCCTCTTTGTCTGCACCGGATTGACCTGGTAAAAAGACAAAGGCGAAATCCGATAATACACATCCCCGATTCTGTCCGTAATATAAGTCCGCCCCCGTACCGGAATTAACTTATCGCCCAAAATCACATTGGTATTTTTCGTATTTACATTCAGTGTAAGGCTCGTCATCCCCGGAATCTGAAAAAGCAGGTCCGCCAATCCATCCACCCCCGGAAGCGCCTCGCCATTGATTACCAGACATACCATCAGCTCCCCCGTAGCAAACCCTTTGCGGATAAGCACATGCCGCACAAGCCCTTCACCGGAAGCCTCCTCATAAGGGGCGATCCCCTCTTTTTCCATAAAGTCAGCAATCGTTTCCAGAATCCTCCGGTTCTCCGGCACCCCCAGAAGGCAGTCCGCATTCGGCACAATGTGGTGGGTCCTGCCCGCATAAAATCCGGTTACAATCCTGCCCTCCCGATCCCGTCCAAAGGGAAACTGCGCCTTATTCCGATAGCGGAAGGGCTCTTCCATTCCCAAAACCGGAAGCACCTCCGGATCGGAAAATCCCCCAATCCGAATCAGTTGGTTCCGTACCTTTTCCCGCTTATATTCCAATTGCTTCTCATAGGAAAGCGCCTGGATCTGACAGCCGCCGCAGGCACGGTGCACAGGGCAGGGAGGCTCCGTCCGGTCCGGTGAAGGTGTTACAATCTCCATCAGCCGTCCATAGCCGTAAGTCTTTTTCGTCTTCAATACCTTTGCCCGTATCACATCCCCCGGCAAAGCATCTTTAATGAACAAAGGAAAGCCATCTGCCTTTCCAATGCCTTCCCCTTCGTTTCCCATTCCTTCTATTTTCAAAGTAAGCAAATCATTTTTCTTCATTCCGCACTCCAATCCCGTTACTGTCACACAGCGGCCGGCACTCTGTTCCTCACCGCTCTCACCTATCGGCTTACTGCTGTCCTCCTGACTGCGGAGCGGACTGAGAGCTTCTGCGGATATTAGACTCAAACAAGCGGTTATAACCAAGCCACTCCTGGCTTGCCCCCGCTGACTTAAAGAGCTCCTTCAAGGTCTCCATCTTAGCATCCGTATTATCCGCCATATTCAGAGCCATCGCCTCAATAAGCGCCGGTTTCTTGGGGGAGCCGTATTCCAGTTCCCCGTGGTGGGCCAGAATACAATGCTTCAGCTCATTCTCAAGGCGGCGCGGAAATCCGGGGATACGCCGGGCCCGTTCCCCCACCATCTCGCTCCCCATAGCAATATGTCCCAGAAGCTGTCCCTCGTCGGTGTAATCATTTTCCGGGAAATCCGACAGCTCGTAAACCTTGCCGATATCGTGGCACATAGCCGCCGTAAATAAAAGATCCCTGTTCAAAATGGGATACGCCTTCACATAATAACCACAGAGCTTGCACACGCTTAAGGTATGCTCCAGAAGGCCGCCCACAAAGCTGTGATGAACGCTTTTTGCCGCAGAATGAAACTTGAAGGCTTTTATAAATGCCTCATCCCTCACAAAAAATTCCTGCAGCAGAGCCCTCAAGTGCGGCTCCTGCACCTGATCCGCAAAGCTCATAAGCTCCCGGTACATCGCCTCAATGTTCTTATCGCTCACCGGCAGATAATCCGCCGCCTTGTATTCGCTTTCCCTCGCTCTCCTGGCCCGCTTGATGTTGAGCTGCAACGTACCCTGAAAGCTCGTAACCTCCGCCATAATATCCACATAATCCAGAACCTCAAAATCCTCTATTCCCTGAGAATTGGGGTCCCAGATCTTCGAGTCAATGGTGCCTGTCTTATCCTGCATAATCACATTTTCGTAGGTTTTGCCGTTTTTCGTTACCGCCGACTGTTTGTACTTGCAAAGATAAACGCCGGAGATCCGGTCACCCTCCCGAAAGTTTTCAATATATTTCATAACGCCCTCCTCATATACTCCCTTTACAATTGCCCGTCACGAGCGTAAGCAGCCCTCTGTCACAGCCGATCAAGCGTCACGCTGCAGGGAATCTCCTTGTACCCCTCTTTCCCCAGACGCATCACAAGAACCTGGATAACCTGCTCTCTGGAAAACTTTAAGAGCATCTCCTGAATCTCAGAAATTCCCGTGATAGTCTGCCCATTGATTTCCACAATCACGTCTCCCTGCTGTATACCGGCATCCATAGCGGGAGAATTCATCTCCACGCCGGTTACATACACACCGGCGGGAAGCGACCGAATCTCCGCTGTCTCCTGGGTTACATCCGCACCCATAATCCCGATATACACCAGATCCTGGCTGTTGGAAAGATGTTCTATTACATCCTTCACATCGGAAATACCATAGGCCGTCAGCGTATCCCGGCTTCCCGGCCCCTGATATCCCTGCTGAATAATTCCCACAATCTGTCCTTCCGGGTTCACCAGAACGCCGCTGCTCTCGGAAGCCTTCGGCATATCTGTGAGAAGCAGCTCATATTCTCCGTCAATGACACTCACCGCATGACCGGAGGATACCAGATTGCCGTAGAGCACGGAGCCTGGTACACCTGCCGGGCTTCCCACCGCAATCACCAGTTCTCCTGCGCGCATATTCCGGGAACCGCCCAGTTCCGCCATCCGGATCTGATCAAGAGTTCCTTCCGGCAGATCCGCCAGATTTACACTGAGCACCGCCAGATCCGTTACCGTGTCGTAATTTTTTAAAACAGCATCAATGCTCGTATGGCTGGCCAGAGTTACCTGGAGCTGATCCGCCGACTGCACGCGGGAATAAATGGTGAGCACCAGAAGCTCCACACCGTTATTTCCCACCAAAATTCCGCTGGTCTGCTCCCTGCTCTCATAGGTCTCATTAAACCAGTCCGTATCGTTGCTGGCCGCCGTGACCGTAACCAGGCTTTTGGCGCACTCATCCGCCACGTTTTTCAGCTTTGTGTAAAGCTTCTTATAATCCTCAAGCTCAAGCTCCACGGACTCCGTTATAATAAGGGGCTCCTGAGGCGGCGCAGGCTCCTGGGGAGCGGTCACCGGCTCATCCTCTTCCTCCCGGGGAAGACTGATCTCCTGGCGCTCTTCCTTCCGAAACCGTTCCTCCATCCAGGGATAGGAAACCACAAAGACAAAGCAGGCCGTGATTCCGCACGCCGCTGCCAGTACAAGCTGAAAGACGACCTTCCGAAACGTCCTATTCTGGTAAAAATGCTGACGCTTAATCTTCTCCTTCACAAAGGAAAATTCCTCTTCATCCCGCTTCTTTTCTTCTGCCATAAGATTTCTCCGCTACTGTAAATCTGCTGACCATGTACACTAATCCTTATTTTAATACATTTTCTCTTTTCTGTCCAGATTTTATGATTGCGAAAAAGCCCTTTCTTTTCCGGCAAAAGTAGGGTAAAATAAGATACATGAACGAGAAAGTATTAAAAACCTTAGAATATGACAAAATTATAGAACAGCTATCCCTTCTGGCGGGAAGCGACGGGGGGCGTAAGCGCTGTCTTTCCCTTGTACCCGGCTGCCGTCTTGACGAGATTAACCAGGCGCAAAAAGAAACGGACGACGCACTGAAGCGTTTATACCGTAAGGGGAGCGTCTCCTTCTCCGGCGTCAGGGATGTGAAAGCTTCCTTCAAAAGACTGGAGATTGGCGGCTCCCTGAACGCCGCGGAACTTTTGCAGATATGCAGTCTTCTGGAAGCGGCCGGACGTGTGAAGCGGTATGCCCGAAGCGCAGAGACAGAAGGCGAAAACGAGGACAGCCTTGATCCGCTTTTTTGGGCCATCGAGCCCTGTACCCCCTTATCTGCCGAGATACGAAGATGTATCTTGTCGGAGGAAGAGATCAGTGATGACGCCAGTCCGGAGCTTCGCCAGATACGCAGAAATATCCGTACTGCCAATGACCGTATTCACAGTACCCTGGCCGGACTGATCAACGGCTCCTCCCGCAGCTACCTGCAGGATACTGTGATCACACAGAGAAACGGCCGTTACTGTGTTCCCGTCCGGGCGGAATACCGAAGCCAGGTCCCCGGTATGATACACGATCAGTCCTCCACCGGTTCCACTCTGTTTGTGGAGCCTATGGCGGTTGTAAGGCTGAATAATGATCTGAAAGAGCTTCATTTAAAGGAACAGGAAGAGATTGAACATGTTCTGGAACGCTTAAGCGAGGAAACCGTTTCTTTTACGGAAGCCATTCTGCAAAATTATGAGCTTTTGACCGAATTGGATTTTATCTTTGCGAAGGCAGCTCTTGCAAAGAATATGAAGGCCGTCTGTCCCGTGTTCAATACCAGAGGGGAAATTCATATCAAGGAAGGACGCCACCCGCTTTTGGATTCGGAAAAAGTGGTTCCCGTAACCATTCGGCTGGGAAGAGATTTTGATCTCCTCATTGTAACCGGTCCCAACACGGGCGGAAAAACCGTGTCCTTAAAAACAGTGGGGCTTCTGACGCTGATGGGGCAGGCCGGACTTCAGATTCCTGCCGCTCCTCATTCGGAGCTTGCCCTATTTGAGGATGTGTATGCGGATATCGGTGATGAGCAGAGCATCGAGCAGTCCTTAAGCACCTTTTCCTCTCATATGACCAATATCATCCGTATTTTAAATGAGGCTTCGCTGAACTCACTGGTGCTCTTTGATGAGCTCTGTGCCGGAACCGATCCCACGGAAGGGGCGGCCCTTGCCATCTCCATTCTCTCCCATTTGCACAAGATGGGGATTCGGACGATGGCTACCACCCACTACAGTGAGCTGAAGGTCTATGCCCTCTCCACACCCAGGGTGGAAAATGCTTCCTGCGAATTTAATGTAGATACCTTAAGCCCCACCTACCGGCTTCTGATTGGAATCCCGGGCAAGAGCAACGCCTTTGCCATTTCCTCCAAGCTTGGGCTTCCCTCCTTCCTGATTGAAGAGGCGAAAACCCATCTGAGCGAGCAAAGCGAAAGCTTCGAGGATCTAATAGCGGATCTGGAGGCCAGCCGCAGAACCAGTATTCAGGAACAGGAGGAGATTCGTCTTCACAAGGAAGAGATCGAACGCCTCCGGGCCGCTCTGGAAAAAAAGCAGGAAAAACTGGAGGATCAGAGGGAACGCATTTTACGGGAAGCCAACGAGCAGGCCCGGAAAGTGCTTAAGGAAGCCAAGGACTATGCGGATCAGACCATGAAGGACTTCCACAAATTCGGAAAATCCAATATCTCCGTAAGCGAGATGGAAGCCGAGCGCGCCCGTCTCAGGGAGCGGCTTCAAAAAACGGAGGAAAAGCTTTCTCTCAAAAAAGAACAGGCGCCCAAAAAGCAGTTAAAGCCTTCGGATCTGCATCTGGGAGATTCGGTCCGCGTATTAAGCCTCAATCTGGAAGGCTCCGTATCCTCCCTGCCGGATGCAAAGGGAAATCTGTTCGTGCAGATGGGGATTCTGCGTTCCCAGGTCAAGCTTTCCGATCTGGAACTGATTGACGAACCGGTGATTACCGGAAAGAACTTCAGCAAAAGCGGCGCCGGAAAGATTAAGATGAGCAAGTCCGCCAGTGTCAGCACGGAGATCAATCTCATCGGAATGACGGTGGACGAGGCTCTGGCTCACTTGGACAAATACCTGGATGACGCTTCCCTGGCCCATCTTCCTTCCGTGCGCATTGTCCACGGCAAGGGAACGGGGGCTCTCCGAAAGGCGGTTCACACCCACTTAAAGCGCTGTAAATATGTAAAATCTTTCCGATTGGGTGAATTCGGAGAAGGAGACGCCGGTGTTACCATTGCGGAATTTAAGTAAGGAGACTGATTGATTATGGTAGCAAAACAGAAAATTCTTATCGTAGACGACGATACAAATATTGCGGAGCTTATCTCCCTCTACCTTACAAAGGAATGCTTCGAAACCATGATGGTCCATGACGGGGAGGAGGCCTTGTCCGTATTCGACAGCTTTGGGCCGAATCTGATTCTTCTGGATCTGATGCTTCCCGGCATTGACGGCTATCAGGTCTGCCGGGAGATTCGGGCCAAATCAGCCACTCCTATTATTATGCTCTCCGCCAAAGGGGAGGTCTTTGACAAGGTTTTGGGCCTGGAGCTTGGGGCTGACGACTATATTATTAAGCCTTTTGATTCCAAAGAACTGGTCGCCCGGGTAAAGGCCGTGCTCCGGCGCTATCAGCCGGCCAAGCCGGAGGCTCCCAAATCCTCTGCCAAGGTAGTGGAATACCCTGAGCTGGTGATCAATCAGACCAACTACTCGGTTCTCTACAAGGGCGTGCCTGTGGATATGCCGCCCAAGGAGCTGGAGCTTCTCTACTTTCTGGCCTCCTCGCCCAACCAGGTATTTACCAGGGAACAGCTTCTTGATCACATTTGGGGTTATGAATATATCGGAGATACACGTACCGTAGATGTACATATCAAGCGTCTCCGGGAAAAGATCAAGGATCATCCTGCCTGGAGCCTGTCCACCGTGTGGGGAATCGGCTACAAATTTGAAGTCAGAGGATAGACGCTTTATGAAACATTCCCTCTATTTAAAATTTATATTAACGTATGTGGTATTTGGTTTCCTAAGCTTCTTTATCATTGCCACCTTCAGTTCGCAGATGACCCTGAATCACCTGACCTCCCAGAAGGCGGAAAGCTTGTATAAGGAAGCCAACTACATCTCCACAAATTTTGTGCGGAGCTACTACTCCAAAAGCCAGGATGCGGATTCTCTCCGGGCCATTCACTCCCAGTTCCAGGCTCTGGATATGTATCTGGGGGCTTCCATCTGGCTTTTGAACTCCGACGGCACCATACTGGTGGATTCGGACGCCGCCTTTTCCGAGAATACCGCCTCCGGCATGAGCGCCTTTGACCCTACGGATATGGGGAACCGCTACTATGTCATCGGCAATTTCTATGACACCTTTGAAGAAGAGGTGCTTTCCGTTGCCGCACCCATTACCTATAACTTTCGGACACGCGGCTATGTTCTGATTCACATACCCCTGTCCTCCATTGAAGGGGAGCGGGATCAGATTCTTAACATCACCTATTTAACGGTTCTTCTGGTTTTCCTTCTGTCCCTTCTGGTACTGGCTGTTTTTACCTTTACCGTATACCGGCCTCTGATGAAAATTACCGAGGCCGCCCGGCAGTATGCCCAGGGAAATTTTAAATATACGCTTGAAATTTATGAGGAGGACGAAATAGGCCAGTTGGCGGACACGCTGAATTATATGTCCCACGAGCTGGGCGAGTCCGACGACTACCAGAAGAAATTCGTCGCCAATATCTCACACGACTTCCGTTCCCCCTTAACCTCCATCAAGGGCTATCTGGAAGCCATCCTGGACGGAACCATCCCTCCGGAAATGCAGGAAAAATATCTGAATACGGTTCTTATGGAGACAGAGCGGCTCAACAAGCTCACAAGCGGCTTACTGGCCTTAAATTCTTTCGACACCAAGCGAAACCGTCTGGATATCACCAATTTTGACGTCAATGGGGTGATTAAAAATACCATCGCTTCCTTTGAAGGCCAGTGCCGGGAACGCCGTATTACCCTTGAGCTTCTCTTTGACGCCAAGCAGCAGTATGTATCCGCAGATATGGGAAAGATTCAGCAGGTTATGTACAATCTCTTGGATAATGCCATTAAGTTCAGTCCCAACGACTCGATTATAACCATTGAAACGACCCTGCGCCATGAAAAGGTCTTTATTTCCGTAAAGGATGAAGGAGTCGGGATTCCCAGGGACAGCATGAAGAAGATCTGGGAGCGTTTTTACAAGACGGATGCCTCCCGGGGCAGGGATAAGAGAGGAACCGGACTGGGACTGGCCATTGTGAAGGAGATTATCACCACTCACGGGGAGCATATCAACGCCATCTCTACGGAAGGGGTGGGAACGGAATTTATCTTTACACTTCCCCGTGTTCCGGAATCGGAGGATGCTTAAATTATCTGTTAAGACAGTACGAAAATGCAGCAATGTTAAAGGAGGAGCCTACAGACCATGAAAAAGACCACCAATCACACCCTTTGCAGGCGGACCATTGTCCTGCTTCTCACCCTTTCCCTGATATTCGCCTCTGTGACAGGCTGTAATTCCGGGAAGAAGGCGGCAAAAGCACAGGAACGCTTTGATGCCTTTACCAATGAAGTTTTTGTTTCCGATATTACGGAAAATATTCTGAATCTCCACTGGACCCTGGCCTTCCCTGAGAATTACGGGATTGATGATTACAAAATATCCTTCGGCAGCTTTTCCAAGGAATATGAAGAAGAATCCTACCAGGAGCTTCGTGATATGTTAAAGGAGCTGAAGGATTTTGATTACGATCTGCTGACGGAGGATCAAAAGCTGATCTACGATATTATGCTGACTTACGGGGAGGATAATCTGAAAACGGAAAAATACAGGCTCTATTATGATTATCTGTCTCCCACCAACGGAGTGCAGTCCTATCTGCCCACCCTCCTTGCGGAATATAAATTTTACAAAAAGCAGGACGTTGCGGATTATCTGGATACCTTGCGGCTGTTTCCGGACTACTTTAAGGATCTGATGGCCTTTGAGCAGGAGCAGTCGGAAAATGGATTTTTTATGCCGGATTTTGAGGCTGACAAGGTGATAGATCAGTGCCAGCAGTTTATGGAAGATCCGGAAAACCACTATCTCATTGACAGCTTTAATCTGCGTCTTGACGAGACAGACTTCCTTACGGATGAGGAAAAGGAAAGTTATCGCAAGGAAAATGCGGATTTGGTACAAAATACGATGATTCCGGCCTACGGTTATCTGGTGGAAGAGCTTGCAAAGCTGAAGGGCACCGGGGAAAACGACGCCGGCTTATGTTACTTTAAGGACGGAAGAGCGTTCTATGAGCTTCTTGTGCGGGATTCGACCGGCTCCGATAAGTCCGTGGAGGAGTTTGAGGACTTGATTCTGGAGAAGATGCAGAGTGATCTGGAAACCATCTGGGAGCTTTCTTTGGAGGACGAAGATTTTGACCGCATGATGGAGTGTCCGGTGGATCTCAGTGATCCCTATGCGGTCCTCAATCAGTTAAAGGAAGGGCTTGCCGAGGATTTTCCGGCTTCCGGCGAGCTGCCCTTTAAGGTGAGCTATGTTCCGTCTTCTATGGAGGAGTATATGAATCCGGCTTATTATATTCTTCCTCCTGTGGATTATCTGGAAAATAATGCCATTTATATTAATAATAAACATTCCAGTGATGATATCGAGCAGTTTGTCACTCTGGCCCACGAGGGCTTTCCGGGACATCTGTATCAGACGACTTATTTTTACGGGAAAGAGCCTTCCCCTATCCGCAAGCTGTTCGGCTTCTCCGGGTACTCGGAAGGCTGGGGCACTTATGCGGAAATCTATGCCTACCGGCTGGCCGGACTGGATGATAAAATGCTTCAGCTGAATGAATTGAATAAGACTTATACGCTTGCGCTTTACTGCCTGACGGATATGGGCATCAACTATGAGGGCTGGACGCTTGAGGATACGGAAGAGTTCCTTGGTATTGATAAGGAAACCTGCCGGGAGATCTATGAAATGATGGTGGAAGAGCCTGCTCTTTATCTTGCTTATTACGGAGGGTATCTTGAGTTTGTGGAGCTTCGGGAGAAGGCAATGGAAACCCTTGGGGAGAAGTTTGATTTGAAGGAATTTCATACCTTTCTGTTAGATATGGGTCCGGCTCAGTTTGAGATTATTGAGGATCGGATGGAGGACTGGATGGAAGGGCAGTAAATTTTATTGTTCTGTTTCCGTAAATGGCAGCAGCCGGGAAGTGTTATATTTCCCGGCTGTTTGCGGTTCCAATCAAAACCGTGATAAAAGCGCTCCCGTCCCACAGCTTCCGACAATTTGCTACCAACAGTTTATTTCATATGCAGAACAGTCCAGTTTATTCAAATCCATATCAACAATCACTGTCACCCTGTTGTGCAAGAGATCAACTTCTGTCTCGAAAAAAACTTCCATATCCATCGGCGGACCGCAGCAAATAACGACACTCTTTTTCTTCGTCTCCGGATCAACTTCATACAGCATAGGAATCCCATCATCTTCCAATTCCCAGTATTGATTTGGTTTCAGCTCCGGTTTTGGTAATAACCGCATTTGAACTACCCAGTTTTTATTTTCGTTTCTAACTGCCCGCATTTTCAAGCAATACTTTAACCATTTGGGCTGCTCTTCCATTGGATGCAGTTCTTCAAATTTTTTACATGCGGCAAATATGGACAAGTCACGGTCACTCTTTTGCTTGTCTCGATTATTTGATATCTCCAATGCCATCAACCCCCACCATCCTCAAAAATATCCCATCCAAAGCCTCCCACCCCGGATTCCTGTCATCCGCCATCTCCTTTGAAATCTGCCCGTATCTCGCAATTTCATCCTCAATAAATCGCTGAATCACCGGTATCCTTGGATTCATATCCCTCTCATCACTCTCCGCCTTTTTCGCAAGCATCTCCCCTATCTTATCTGTCAGTTCGCCCGGAAGCTCCTGCTTGAGCAGTTCTTCAAAACGCACCGGAGGAACAGCGTGATTATGCTCCACATACCGGCACGCCAGGAGCGGCCGCAGCGCATAGATGTACTTCTTATACCTTACCTCACTGCCTTGCAGATACTGCCTGTAAGTGCTGTTGGCCGTTCCATAATAGTGATAAAGCGCGGCCTTCTCGGAAAAATACTGTCCGCAGCACTCGTAAATCTCCTCCCATTCCTTAGTCGTTTTATAAACAACCGGAGAATTTGCCCACTCAAAAATAACGGCGTTTCCTTTATGAAACTGAACGAGAGCCTTTCTCAAATCCCATCCGTTGATATCCAATACCTCATCAAGCTGCCACTCAATCACATCCCGCTTTTCCTGTAAACTCAGATAAGCCTCTTTCTCTCTCACATAGACAAATCTCACATCATAATCACTGTCGGGAGATTCCACGCCCCAGGCCCGGCTTCCTGATTCCACCGCATAAAGAACCCGGACCCGTTCCTTCTTTTCAATCTCTGCAAGCTTTTCCCGGATTTCCCTTGCCACGTCTCTCATCAAATTCCCCCTCTATCGCTCTTAGATTTACATATTCCATTAATTGCTCAACAGCCTCCATATCCGGATTGTCCGGCAGGCGGCTATTTTGCGTCGCCGTATCCAGACGCTTTTCATAATCTCCCAGAATTTTATAAAACTCCCCGGAAAAGGTCTTATCTTCTTTCTGAAAATCCCCCCGCCGGATACTTTTCAGCAGTTCCAGATCATCTGTCCTGTGAGTCCTGATTTCCCCCTTTTCCAAAATGTCAATCGCCATCATAAAAAGGCGGATCAGATGCATGGCGTGTTTGTTCAGATGATTGTCATCCTTCTTTTTGTTGCGCTTGCCTATCTTGTCATAGTCCCGAATCACATGGTTCATGGCGCCGAGCATATTCTCATAGTCTCGTAAAGGCAGATGCCGGTAGTCCGCATCAATGAACAGCTCTGTGTCAAGCTCCGGGTTCTCTGACTTATCAATATAAATGTGAATCCTCCCCTTATCAAACATATCATTTTTCCGTCTGAAATCCTCCAGGGCATTTTTCACAGAATTAAAAATGTGCCGCTCCCGTTCCTGCTGGGGCATGGAGTCCCGGGCGATTGCATTCTGCAGCCTCCGAAGCTGTGCGCCTGCATATCCTCCAAAGGACTTCGCCGCCCTTTTTGACAGAAACAGACGCTTGTTTTCTAACAGCAATTCCCCCAGAGGCCTTTTAATCAGATACTGTTCCTCATCCAGCCCCAACATCTCAATGGTATTCGGATTACACTCCAGAAGAAGGCGGATAATCTTATTAAAGGAATAAATCACCGTATCCGTATGAACATCCTCATACTGCTCAAAGCTGGTCAATCCCAGGAGATCCGAGGGCAGGTTCAGCGCAATCCCTCTGAAATCTATATCGCTGTCCTCACGATTTGTGCCGTAAGCATAGCTCCCCCCAAGGCCCAGAAGAATAATGCGGCCGCCAAGCCTTGGATTCGTCCTTAAAAAATCGTATTCCGTTGAATGAATTAGCTTCTTAAAATCCATTTTCTTTACCTGTCAGTCTGATTGTCGCCAAACTCCAAAAAATACGCCTGAAATGGTCCCTGTTCGCTCCGCGGCCGGTAACCTGAAATGCACTAAGGCCGCCGGCCCGACAATGCTTTCATCCGGTACGGCAGCCTTATACTGATACACCGGCGCTGATACGGCGCCGCACCGGTGTAATATTAACAGCTATCCTCTGTAGTAATTAATCAGACAACCCTTCAAAATAATCTCACGCTCGTCATCCGTCAAAGCGCCCAGGCGAAGTGTTACCTCTCTTTCCTGCTCTCCATTCACATAAGCCTTCACTTCGCTTCTGTTCTCCTCAATGGCCTTGCGCACCTCAGGAATAAACAGGAAATCTCCCTTTGCAAAGGGAAGCGCGCCCTCGTCAATCAGGAAGGGCAGCATGCCCCAGTTAATGAGATTGGAGCGGTAACGCTTAGTCGCGTAGGAATTGGCAATATTCGCCCATCCTCCCAGTACCTTCTGGCAGGACGCCGCCTGTTCTCTGGCGGAACCGTCTCCCGGCTTCACGGCAAATATGGTGCTTCCCACACCCAGATTCGTTTTATCCACACCCGGATACCAGGGATTCAAAGCGTCAAAGATCCCTTTCAGATCCGAAACCGCCTCTGCAGGGCACTTTCCGGCCTCAATCGCTTTCTGAGCCGCCTGGATCTCCTTGGCATTTCCCACATAAGCCGGGTCCTTCCTGGACAGCGTAAACTCCGCAAGTCCAAGGGGATTGGAACGGTAAGAGGAAGTCTCACCGGAGGGAATCAGCTCGTCCGTAGTCGTAACCGGATCGTGAATCTCCGAAACCACCTTTAAAATCATATGCTCCGGCAAAGCAGACATGGCCGGCCAGTCCTTGATATTGGGACCAAACTTAATCTCCACCTCCGGGTCCGCCTCGCCCTTGCTGTCAAATACCCGGTTCTCATAAATCTTGCTGTCAAAGAAGTACCTGGGATTGGTGTACTTCACATCCACCTCCGTAGCCGCTGTCAGATATCCCTTATTGGCTGCCGTAGCCGCAATGGAACGTGCGTCCATCAGCGCCACGGACGCAATCTGGCCGCTCTGGAGCTTGGAGCCTTCCCGGTTGGGGAAGTTTCTTGTGGAATGGCGGATACTGAAGCCGTTGTTGGAGGGCGTGTCGCCGGCGCCGAAGCAGGGACCGCAGAAGGCCGTCTTCATAACTGCTCCCGTCTCCATCAGCGCAGCCGCCGCGCCGTTTTTCACCAGTTCCATATAAACGGGCATACTGGCCGGATATACGCTTAAGGTAAACTCGTCCGGTCCAATGCTTGCTCCCTTTAAAATATCAGCCGCCGCACAGATATTTTCAAAGCCGCCGCCTGCGCAGCCGGCAATGATTCCCTGATCTACATACAGCTTCCCGCCGCGGATCTTATCCGTCAGCCGGAAGTCTACGGCGTCGCCCAGGCTTACCAGCGCTTTTTTCTCCACATCCCGGAGGATATCGCCCAAATTGGCCTTTACCTCCTCGATGGTATAGGTGTTGCTTGGGTGGAAGGGCATGGCTATCATAGGCTTAACCGCACTCAAATCCACGTAAATCATGCCGTCATAGTAAGCGGCCGCCCCCGGATTCAGCTCCCGGTAGTCTCCGCTTCTTCCGTGAATCTCATAAAATTCCTTAATCACATCATCCGTTTTCCAGATTGAGGACAGGCAGGTGGTCTCCGTGGTCATTACATCAATGCCGATACGGAAATCTGCACTCAGATTTTCCACGCCGTCGCCGATAAACTCCATAACCTTATTATTTACATAGCCTTTTTCAAATACGGCTCCGATAATCGCCAGCGCCACGTCCTGAGGGCCGACTCCCTTCTGAGGCTCGCCGGTAAGATAGACACCTACAATGCCCGGCATTGGGATATCGTAGGTCTTGTTCAGAAGCTGTTTTACAAGCTCCGGGCCGCCCTCTCCCATCGCCATAGTGCCCAGAGCGCCGTAACGTGTATGGCTGTCCGAGCCGAGAATCATTTTTCCGCCTGCTGCGAGCATCTCGCGGGCGTACTGGTGGATCACCGCCTGATGAGGGGGCACATAGACGCCGCCGTACTTCTTGGCACAGGTCAGGCCGTACATATGATCATCCTCGTTGATGGTTCCGCCTACGGCGCAGAGGCTGTTGTGGCAGTTGGTCAGTACATAGGGGATGGGGAAACGCTCCAGTCCCGACGCCCGGGCTGTCTGAATGATGCCTACAAAGGTAATATCGTGGGAGGTCAGCTTGTCAAACTTGATCTCCAGTTTTTCCATACTGTCAGATGTATTGTGTGCCTCCAGGATTCCATAAGCGATGGTCTGCTTTCTGGCTTCCTCCTTGGAGGGCGCCTTGCCCAGCCTACTCTCCAGAACGCTCACCGCATCCCTGCTGTCCGGGATAATCTCCGTTCCATTCAGCACATAGGCTCCGCCTTCAAATAATTGAATCATATTGCTCCTCCTATTCCAGTTCCGTAATATCCCTTACAATACACCTTGCCTAAATCAATTTCCAGCCGCTTAAAGATGTGTCTGTAAATTGATTTGTGCATTGTAAGGGATATTACTGTTCCCGTTCCGTAATAATAATAGTATTGTTTTCATCAAATTGCCGGCCAAGGCAGCACGCCTTGTCCGGCAACACTAAATTTATTATAAATATCCCCGGCAAAGATTGCAAGTTTATTCTGTGAGAATTTGCTCTTTCAACCCCGGAGCGCCGAGATCTTCCATCGCGGCATTTGCCGGATTCTGTCCCTGGGCCTCTGTTCTGGGCGCCTCCGGGAAAATAATCGTTACCTTGAACAAATCCCCGTCCAGATAGATATCAAAGCTTCCCTTCTGCAGTTCCGTCAAGGTCTTAGTAATGGACAGTCCAAGTCCGCTTCCCTCCGTGCTTCTTGCCACGTCGCCGCGGATAAACCGCTCCGTCAGCTCGCCTGCGTCAATGTTCAAAGGCTGCTCGGAAATATTTTTAATATGAAAGCGCACCATATGGCCTACCACGGTCAGCTCCACATAGACCCTTGTCCCCGGCATAGCATATTTCGCCACATTGCCGTACAGATTTTCAATAATACGCCAAAGCCTCCGCCCGTCGGCCTCGATGATTACCGGCTCCCTTGGCATATTTACCACAAGCTGCAGCTCCCGCTCCTCAAACTTCTCGCTGAACTCTCCGTTGGTCTGATTGATCAGTTCCTGGAAATTAATTCTCACTAATTCCAGCTTCACATTACCGGAGCTTATCTTGGAAGCCTCCACCAGATCATCCGTCAGATGCTTCAGACGCTGAGACTTATCCTCCAGAATGGCAATGTAATTCCTTGCTCTTTCATTCGGAATATCCTCCCGTTTCAGCAGATCCACATAGTTGATAATGGAGGTCAGAGGCGTCTTGATATCATGGGACACATTGGTAATCAGATCTGTTTTCAAACGTTCATCCTTCACGCTCTGTTCCACGGCCGTAGAAAGCCCCTCGCCGATGTGGTTCACGGCCTCCGCCAGAAGCAGGCTGTCGCCGGACAGCTTTTCAATCGGAATCTGATAATTCAAATCCCCTTCGGAAATCTTCCTGATTCCCTCTAAGATCTGCTTGCGCTGCCGGGCCTGCTGCAGCAAAATCAAGCCTGCTGCGAAGTCAAAAATCACCAGCAGCATAATTCCCAAACTTCCAAAGAAGAAAAGCAGCATATTTACCAGCAGGAACATTCCATAAGAAAGCATTACCTTCGTTGTTACCTTCCATCTGCCCACCATACGGTAAAAATGCTTCAATACGGCATAGAGCACACTGTTCTTCCAAAGCGTCCTCGTTTTAATACGCCGCACCAGACTGAGATATCCGCAGAGAAACAGGAAATTCAGCAAAAAGGTAATAACCCCTCCAAATACACCTGCCTCTCCAAGTCCATTTACCCGGTTATGCATCAATGTTCCTGCAAATGTAATCAGCCATGCGGGAAGGAGCAGAAGCAGCGCTGCCCCTTCGGTGCGAATCCTATCAAATCTTGTAAGGCTGATACTTCTGTCTTCTTCCTCCGTTCCCCGTCCCGCAGCCAGGGTCAAATAAATCAGGGTCAGAAGATACAAAATACCGCCCAGAATCACCCCATATACGGACATGCGGCTGATGGGCTGAATCTCCTCATACTGCCGCTTATACGTCTGAAGATTATCGCTTGCCACATAGCTTGGATCAATGGCAATTGCCAGGGTATAATTTCCCTCTACGGACATTGGAAATTCCTTCAGATAGCTGCTGATTTCGCTTAAGGAAACCGGCATCTGATTCATCTCATAGCTCATATCCGAGCTGTTAAAGATCAGATAGTCTCCATGACTGCGAATATAATCCAGGAGGCTGTTTCGATCCGCAAGCTCTGTCTTGCCGAAGCTTTTGATATTGGTTATGGTCTTTTGCTCGTAGTCCTCTTTGGTCACCCGGGTTACCTCCTCCGGAATCACCAGGTAACGCATATTGGTCATGCTGGGACTGAAAAGCTCCAGATTTTCCTTATAGGAATAATAGTCATTGTAAATATTGTTAAGTACATGTTCCAGGGATGCATAAATCTCCTGCAGCTCCTGGGTAGACAGCTTCTGTGCTTCCGCATAGGAAATAATATCCGTATATTCTGCCGGTGCGTAGCGCTCCTCTACCGCCTGGATCTCCTCCACATCCTGAATCACAGCCTGACCGAAGATTCCTTCCCCGAACAGATCCGGCTCCTCCAGTTCTCCCTCCAGTATGAAGGTTTCTTCCATAGCTTCCTCCGAAACTTCCTCCAAAGATTCCTCAATAAAGGACAGTGCCGCATCATAGGAAATGGAAACGGAGGCTACTGCCGTTCCGTTGTCATAGATTGCCTGCTCCGTATAATCCTTGGAGCTTTTGGAGATATAGCCGATTCTCCCGTCATCATAGGTGATTTTCAAAAGGGTATTGTATGTGCAGCCATCCAAAGACCAGTTCAGCAGATCCGTCAGTTTGTAGCAGAGACCGCCGTCCTCCGCCTTTGTATGAAGAATCTGATTTTCATCCGCATACTCCTGAATATTCAGCACCAGGGAGGCATCATACACGCCGTTCTTTTCAAACCGGCTCTCCCGGCTGGCGGCACGGACGCACCGGAAAATCTGTTCCCGGGCCTCGCGCTGAAAATAGGCCGTATTCTCAAACACGTCGTCCTCTTTGAACAGACGGAACCCGCTGTTTCCCACGGATACCATACAAACAGCTATGGACAGTACCAGCACCACCGCGCAAACTTGATTCAAAATAAGGGCCAGGGCTTTCCAGCCCTTAGAATATTCCCATCGCTTCATTCCTATAGCTTCTCCACTTTATAGCCGATTCCCCACACTACTTTCAGGTAGCGCGGTTCCTTTGCATTGATTTCAATCTTTTCCCGAATGTGGCGGATGTGTACCGCCACCGTATTGTCCGCTCCGATGGCATCCTCGTTCCAGATGCTTTCATAGATCTGATTGATGGAAAATACCTTTCCTTGGTTTTTCACCAGCAGGAGCAGAATATTGTATTCTATGGGGGTGAGCTTCACCGGCTCCCCGTCTACGGTAACCTCTTTCAGATCGTCGTTCATCACCAGGCCGCCGGTCTGATAGACCTTCTGGCTTTCCTCCGCCGCATTGCCAAGCTTGGTGTAACGCCGAAGCTGCGATTTCACACGGGCAACCAGTTCCAGGGGATTGAAGGGCTTTGTCACATAGTCGTCCGCTCCGATATTGAGGCCCAGGATTTTGTCCGCGTCCTCGGATTTGGCAGACAGGATGATAATGGGGATACTGCTCTTCTCCCGGATTTTCAGTGTGGCCCTAAGACCGTCCAGCTTGGGCATCATGATATCAATGATCAGAAGCTGAATCTCATGCTTCTCCATCATATTGACCGCCTGGAGGCCGTCGTAGGCTTTTAAGATCTGATACCCCTCCTGGGATAAATAGATCTCTATGGCATCTACAATTTCCTTATCGTCGTCGCATACTAAAATGGTATTTGTATTCATCTTCATCACCTCTGCTCCCATTTTACCGATTCTCATTGATTATAACAAGGGTTTTTTAATTTCGGCTGGGGGATTTCTTAAGAATTTGTTACTTTTCTTACAATTTTAAAAGAAACATGAAATAGAATATGTGATAAGAGTTTATTTTGAACTGTTTTTTAAAGGACCATTTTAAAAAACGGAGAGATGAGAAAAACCCTTATGTTCTTTCTCATCTCCCGCTTTATCTGACATTGCAAAACTTTTCTTTCCTATGGATTGAACTAGTAGTCCGTACTGGAAATCCTTGTGCATATTTCTGAGGATATTTTTCCGAGAGTGCAGGTCAAAAAACGCAGACGTAGTGGTGCTACGGCGAGGCTTTTTGACCTGTGCTATCGGAGAAATAGACCGGAAATATGCACAAGGATTTCCGATACGGACTGCTAGTTCTCCTAAACTGCCGCAGCACCTTTTATTTCAGGTATTCCGCATACTTCTCTTCACTGGCGCTCAGGAATACGATACCGATGATTCCGGGGCCTGTGTGGGCGCCGATGGCGCAGCCTACCTGTGATTCTATGATATTCTTACAGTGGTACTTCTCCGTCAGCATTTCCTTTACCTTTGTGCAGGTCTCGGGATCGTTGCCGTGAACCACGGCAATCTCCTGTTTTTCCAAGTCCACACCGCGCTCGCCTACAAGATCAACGCAGCGCTTTAAGGACTTCATACGTCCCCTTACCTTCTCAAAGGCTACCAGTGCCCCGTCGTCGTTGACCTCGATAATGGGTTTGATATCAAGCACGCCTCCCACTACGGCGGAAGTCCTGCTCAAACGGCCGCCCTTGTACAGATATTCCAGGGTATCCACGGTCACAATATGCTCCATGTTGTCAAAGAAATAACGGGCCGCCTCTGTAATCAGCTCCTTAGATGCGCTGTTCTTCTGCATACGCAAAAGCTTAATCACGCCCAATCCAAAGCCCATTGAAGCGCATTTTGAATCGACAATGGTGATTTTAAAGTCCGGGTATTCCTCCAAAAGCTCCTCGCGGGCCAGGTTGGCCGCGTTAAAGGTTCCGGCAATTCCCGTAGAAAAGCACAAATAGAGCACCTCATCCCCGGCCTTTGCATAAGGCTCAAAGTTCTCCCGGAACATGTACTGATTGATGTGATAGGTCTTAATATCCGCTCCCTCTGACTGAATACGGTAAAAATCCTTCGGGAAGATGGTCTTTCCGTCAAAGTAATCCGTTCCGTTGATGGTGACGGGTGTTGGGATCACATGCAGCTGATATTCATCTATAATCTCTTTTGGCAGGTCTGTTGCCGAATCCGTAATAATTTTAAAAGCCATGCTTATCCTCCTATTATAGTCGCTGCGCGACAGCACTAAAGAGTAAAGTCGCTTCGACACACCTGTGATGAGAGAAACTTTCATTCGAAATGCACTCATGAAAGTTCCTCTCGTGCGTCTTTGCGACTTTACTATTTTAAGTCGCTACGCGATAGCTCTAAAGAGCAAAGTCGCTGCGTGACACGTTCCGCACTATCCCTATAATTCGTCTAGTTCCTTCAGCCAGATATCGCTGCATGCATCACTGGGCATCCGCAGATCGCCTCTGGGCGATACGGCCACGGTTCCTACCTTGGGACCGTCCGGCAGGCAGGAGCGTTTAAACTGCTGCGCAAAAAACCGCTTGTAAAAGGTCCTGAGCCATTTTAAAATGACCACATCCTCATAGACTCCTGCAAATGCCGTCCTTGCCATCCGATAAATCTTGGAGGGCGAAAAACCAAACCGCAGCACATAGTACAGGAAAAAGTCATGAAGCTCGTAAGGCCCTACAAGATCCTCTGTTTTCTGGGAAATCCCCCCATCCTTGGGCGGCAGCAGCTCGGGACTTACCGGTGTATCCAGTACATCCAGAAGCACGTCGGAAAGTTCCTTATCCCCGCAGGTATCCGCATAATAACGCACCAGATGACGTACCAGTGTCTTAGGCACACCGCTGTTGACTCCGTACATGGACATATGATCCCCGTTGTAAGTCGCCCATCCAAGGGCAAGCTCCGACATATCGCCGGTTCCCACAACCAGGCCGCCGGTCTGATTGGCAATTCCCATAAGTACCTGGGTCCGCTCTCTGGCCTGAGCGTTCTCATAGGTGATATCATGATTCTCCGGGTCCTGTCCGATATCCCAGAAATGGGCGTTCACCGACTCGCGGATGTCCACCTCCCGAAGCGTCGCCCCCAATTTTCTTGTAAGCTTGCAGGCATTGTCATAGGTGCGGCCTGTGGTGCCGAAGCAGGGCATGGTCACGCCGATGATCTGCTCTCTGGGAAGAGACAGAAGGTCAAAGGCCCTGGCGGTCACGAGCAAAGCCAATGTGGAATCCAGGCCGCCGGAGATTCCCACTACGGCCGACCAGCAGCCCGTATGCTCCAGGCGTTTTTTAAGCCCCATTGCCTGTATGGAAAGTATCTCCTCACAGCGGCGCTCCCGGTCGGCCTTATCCTCCGGGACAAAGGGACTGGGCGCAATCTGACGCTCCAGTTTTGTAGTTTCCATTGAAAGATGGAATCCAACCTCCGTATAAGCATCATTATTTTCAACCAAAAAAGTGTTCATTCTTCTGCGCTCGCCTGCGAGACGGCATACATCTATATCGCCGTAAGTAATTCCGCTTTGGAAGCGCTCCGACCGGCCAAGAATGGTTCCGTTCTCCGCAATAAGGTTTTGACCGCCAAAGACCAAATCCTGGGTGGACTCACCCTCCCCTGCATTGGCGTATACATAACCGCATACCAGCCTGGCGGACTGGCTGCCAATCAATTCCTCCCGGTAGTACTCCTTGCCTATGGTCTCATCACTGGCGGAACAGTTGGCAATCACCGTTGCGCCTGTCAATGCATGACGCACGCTTGGAGGCTCGGGAACCCACAGGTCTTCACAAATCTCCGCGGCAACTACAAGCTCCTGCAATTCCGCACAGGAAAATACCATATCGGTTCCAAAGAGTACATACTCCTCCTTTTTTGTTCCGCGGCCGAGCCACACATATTCCACATCCCTGTTTCCCGGTGTAAAATAGCGCATCTCATAAAATTCCCCGTAATTAGGAAGATTGGTTTTGGGCACCATTCCCAGAATCTCACCGCGGTTCAGTACGGCCGCCACATTATAGAGCTTTCCCTGCTTCTCCCAGGGCAGGCCCACGAATATCAGCGCGTCCAGATCCTTCACCGCATCCGCTATGAAAAATAAAGTCTCTCTTGCCTTTTGGATAAGAGCCGCCTGGAAAAATAGATCTCCGCAGGTGTAGCCCGTAATGCAAAGCTCCGGAAATACAATCAGCTTTGCGCCGTTTCCGGCTGCCTCTTTTGCAAGACGAATGATCTCCGCTCCGTTAAATTCCGGCTGTGCCACACGAATCTTTGGTGTAATGGCCGCTGTTTTTACAAATCCATGTTTCATTTTATCATCTCCATTCCAGTTCCGTAATAACCTTCACGGTACACAAGATTGAGAACAATTTCCAGCCACAAAAGCATGTGTCTGTAAATTGTTCTGTGCACCGGGAAGGTTATTACTATTTCCAGTTCCGTAATATTACTTAGGGTACACAAAGCCCTACCGCTTTGCCTTCTCTAATATTTTCTTTAATTCTTCTATATTGAAGCTATACGCCTCATTGCAGAAATGGCATTTTACCTCGATAGGCTTGCCCTCCCGAATCATCTCGCGAATCTCTTTGCTTCCTATGCTGATGATTGCCTTTTCCACACGTTCCTTGGAGCAGTTGCAGGAAAATGCCGTGGGTATGGTATCGTTGACGGTAAAGCCCAGATCTCCTAATAGCTCCTCCAGAATCCCTTCCGGCGTCAGTCCCCGGTTCAGCAGCTCTGTGACTGAGCTTACTTTGGCAAGGCGCTGTTCCAGTGCGTCTATTACTTTGTCCTCAGTGTAGGGCATCAGCTGAATGATGAATCCCCCGGCCTGGCATACGGTGTTGTCACGGTTCAGCAAAACTCCCAGTCCCACGGATGAGGGGATCTGCTCGGAGTTTGCAAAATAATACGTTAAATCCTCCGCAATCTCCCCGGTCTGCAGCTCCGTCTGGCCCACATAAGGCTCTTTCATGCCCAGATCGCGAATCACCTGAAGCATACCCGTTCCGATGGCTCCCGATACATCCAGTTTTCCCTTTGCGTTGGCCGGAATCAGAACTGCCGGCTCGTTCACATAGCCCTTTACTTGGGCCTTGGAATCGGCCGTAACGGTAATTCCTCCAAGGGGTCCGTCTCCCCGGATCTGTAAGGTGAGAAGGTCCTGCTCCCCCTTCATCATGGCCCCCATCATAGCGCCTGCGCTTAAAGAACGGCCCAGGGCCGCCGTTGCTACGGGACTGGTGTTGTGAATCTGCCTGGCCTTTTCCACCATGTCCCGGGAGGTTATGGCAAAAGCCCGGATCTGATTGTCCGCCGCCGTCGCCCTTACAATATAGTCTGACATTGCTTTGTTTCTCCTTCTGTTTCCATTTTCCCGTGCTCCCGCGCAATCACATGGATTCTCTCCGTCGTTTCCGACGGCTCCTGCCCGGTATCAGCATCGCAGATCCGCAGAAGCTCCATACCTGCCTCTTTCACAAGGCTTCGTATCTGTTCTTCGGAATAGGCCCGTTGAAAATGAGTTTCCTCGTATCTTTTGTACAGCCCGCCCTTTTGACGGATAAACAGGGTTAAATCGTACTGATTCAGCATTTCCTCCGGGTCATAATAGTTTTCCCAGATAAAGCTTCCCTCCTCCCGGTTTTCCGCTATGGTATTCTCCCCTAAAAGGGTCTCATATTTATAAACGGTATTGAGGTCAAAAAGGAAGATTCCTTTGGGGTCCAGATAATTATTTACCAGGCGGAATACCTGTAAAAGATCTGCTTCCTCCGTAATATAGTTAACGGAATCGCAGACACTCACTACCGCCTTTACCGTCCCGTAGAGTTCAAACTCACGCATGTCCTGGAGAAGATATAAAATATCATGCCCGGAAGCGAAACGCTTTTCCGCAGCCAGCTCCAGCATTTCCTCTGAGATATCCACTCCGGTCATATCATAGCCGGCCTCTGCCAAAAGTTCTGTCATGGTTCCGGTGCCGCAGCCAAGGTCCAGTACCAGTCCGTCCTTTACCCCGTATTCTTTTAACAGCTCTACTATCCGATCCCGCCATTTTTCATAGGGAACATTGTCCATAAATAAATCATAGACTGCCGCAAAGCCCACATATTCATCCGCAACGATTCTCCTGCCGCTCATGTGCTTCTTTTTCTCCCTCGCCCAATTGCTCTTATTCTATCAAATTTTTTTTCAAAAAACAAGACAGCCTCCACTCGAAATGAAAGACTGTCTGTTCCGCACCTTTTTTACTTACTGCTCAAAAACTTCTCTATATTGGCCATAGCCTCTTCCTCGTCCTCGCCGTTGGCTGAGACAGTCACCGTCTCTCCGGCATATAGTCCAAGGGTCATCATCCCCATAATGCTTTTGGCATTTACCTTCTTGTTATCACTTTCCACGTAAATCTCACTGCCATACTGACTCGCCACCTGTACCAACAGTGCCACCGGTCTTGCTTCCAGACCGTTTGGGATCTGAATCGTGATTTCCTGCTTAATCATAATAACCTTTCCTCCTTGTGCTCCCTTAGCTCCTCTGCAATGAGACTCAGTTTCCTCAGCCTGTGATTGACACCCGATTTTCCCACACAGGGGGTCAGCATCTGTCCCAACTCCTTCAATGTGGATTCCGGTTGTTCCAGGCGAAGCTTTGCTATCTCGATTAAACCTTCGGGAAGCTGGTCAAACCCGATTGTTGCTTTAATATATTGTATATCTTCAATCTGCTTTACCGCTGCAGAAACGGTCTTGTTCAGGTTGGCAGTCTCGCAGTTCACCTGCCTGTTCACGGAATTGCGCATATCCTTGAGAATCCTGATATTTTCAAAATTCATAAGGGCTACGTGAGCCTCCATGACATTCAGAATGTCTACAATCTGCGCCCCCTCTTTGATGTATACGATGTGGTTCTTCTTGCGCCCGGTCACTCTGGCTTCTATGCCAAAGCTTCCGATCATTTCGCAGAGTTGATTTGCTTTCTCAAGGCTGTTACAGACAATCTCAAAGTGATAGCCCTTCTCCGGGTCACTGACCGAACCGGAGGCTAAAAATGCTCCGCGGATAAACGCACGTTTACAGCAAAGATTTTGAATCAGCACATGTTTTACGACAGAGATATCCCCATAAGACACGACCTCAAAGCTGTGTCCTCCCTTAAGGCTCTTATTCTGTCTGGCTGATACGTCCAGTCTTATATTAAAGGTTTTTTTCAACAATGTAAAGTACTTTCTTGCAACTGCCGGATTTTCCGTGTGCATGCGAAGCGTCAAAGCGGCGCCTTCCTCTTCCGTTACCCGGCCGCAGAAGCCTAAGATTGCCGCGATTTCCGCCAGCTGGCAATGCCTGGCTCCGGGGATCTGCCTGGACAGTTCTTCCTTGATTTCACTGGAAAAAGACATTTGTTACCTCATATTGTTTACGGTTCAGTGAGCTTTTACAATGGCATCTTTTTCAATATCTCTGTGTTCACACCGAACTACATAATCTCCGTTTTCTTTCAGACGTTCATAAAGCCGGTTTGCCAAGGTCACGGAGCGATGCTTTCCTCCCGTGCAGCCTACGGCTATGACAAGCTGATTCTTTCCCTCCTGCACATAGTTGGGAAGAAGGAAACGAACCATGTCCTCCAGTTTATCCAGAAAACGGTGCGCCGCCTCAAAGCCCATGACAAAATCCTGTATCTCCTTATCGTTTCCGCTCAGCCTGCGGAGATCTTCATAGTAATAAGGATTGGGCAGAAAGCGCACGTCGAAAACCAGATCTGCGTCATTGGGAATCCCGAACTTGAAGCCAAAGGAAAGGACGGAAATGACGAGATTTCTAAATTCTCTGTTTTGTACAAATATTTTGTCCAATTCCACCCGAAGCTCTCTTGTGAGAAGGCTGCTGGTGTCTATAATGTAATCTGCCTGCTTTTTCAAAAAGGTCAGACGTTCGCGCTCTTTTTCTATCCCCTCCATGATGCGCCCGTCTCCTGCCAGGGGATGATTTCTTCTTGTTTCCTTGTAGCGTTTTATCAACACATGATCTGCGGCGTCCAGGAACAAGATCTCGTAGGTGCAGCCGGCCATAGTCAATTCCTCCAGGGCACGCTGCAGATCGCTTAACGCCTGTCCGCTGCGCACGTCAATGCCGAGGGCCACTTTGGTAATTTCACTGGTTCCGGAGTAGACGAGCTCGGAGAACTTGCCCATTAACGGGATCGGAAGATTATCGACACAAAAATAGCCGGCATCCTCTAACATTCGAAGGGAGGTTCCCCTTCCGGCTCCCGACATGCCTGTTATGATTACAAAACGCACTTTTAATCCTCCATTTCAGTTCCGTAGTTGTCCATTTTGTACATCCGAGTTCCAAAATATTCTTCTTAGTACACCTGTATGAAAATATGACTGTTATCTAAAATCCTAACAGCTTTACTTCCAGCTCCAGGTCCACCCCGAACTGCCGCCGGACCTCCTGCTGTACGTAGGCTACCAGATCCCGCACATTCCGGGCCGTAGCCTCTCCTCGGTTGATCACAAATCCACAATGCTTCTCCGACACCTGGGCGTCTCCGACCCGACAGCCGCGAAGTCCTGCATCCATAATGAGCTTTCCGGCAAAATAGCCTTCCGGCCGTTTGAAGGTGCTGCCGGCACTGGCGTATTCCAAGGGCTGCTTTCCCATCCGTGTCTCCTTAAGCTCTTGCATCCTGGACTCGATGGCTTTCTTATCTCCCTGCTTCAGCTCCAATACGGCCTCCAGAACAATGTAATGATTCCGGGCAATGTTGCTCGTCCGATATCCCAGAGCCAGTTCATCCCCGGAAAGCCATATCTGTTCTCCATCTTCCTTTAAGACCAGAGCCTTCTTCACCACGTCCTTCATCTCGCCGCCGTAGGCTCCTGCGTTCATCACAAGCGCGCCGCCTAAGGTCCCGGGGATTCCCGAGGCAAACTCGAGTCCTGTCATACCTTCCCTGGCTGCTATGTGGGCAGCCTTCACCAGCAGGGCGCCGGATCTGGCATACAGTGTCTGCCCTTCTGTCCGAATCTCATTCCAATTCTGAAAGAGCTGAATAACAACGCCGTTGTAGCCTTTGTCGCTGACCAGAATATTGCTTCCGTTTCCCAGAATATAGTAGTCTTCTCCAAATGTCCGGCAGGCAGCTATGATCCCGGAAAGCTGCTGTGGCGTCTTTGGAAGGCAGAAGTACTTTGCCGGGCCTCCTATCCGAAAGGTGGTATGCTTTTTCAACGGCTCATCTGTCTGTACTTGGCCCTCTTCCCCAAGGATCTCTCGTAATCTTTCATAAAACTCCTGCTTCATACGGCACTCCTGCTTTCAGTCATTCTTATGTACATGGGCGATTCCTGCCCCGAATATACATAAAAGCTTCGATGTATTAATCTAAGTATATGCCAAAACATCGGAAAGTACAACCCCTTTCCGATGCTCTGCCGGGGAAGAGGCTTTGACCCGTTACCGGTCACGGAGTGAACGGCTGCTTTGACCCTTCCCCTTTTGTTTGCAAATGTTAATTATACTCTAAAACGGTTATTGATTTTATTCTGGTGGGCGGTCATGAAGCGAACGGCTGCTTTGCCTTTCCTCTTTTGTTTGCAAATATTAATTATACTCTGAGCCAGTTATTGACTTTATGCCGATGGACGGTCACGGAGTTGGTGGTAAATTATTTCTAATTTTCGCTCAGATATTTTTTTAAATACTGCCCTGTATAGGAAACGGGCTGCTTCGCTACTTCCTCCGGCGTCCCGGAAGCAATAACCGTTCCGCCGCGATCTCCGCCTTCGGGTCCCATATCAATGATATAATCGGCCGTCTTAATCACATCCAGATTATGCTCAATCACCACCACCGTATTGCCGCCCTCTGCCAGACGCTGCAAAATCTCCGTCAGCTTATGCACATCCGCAAAATGCAGCCCTGTAGTCGGCTCATCTAAAATATATATTGTCTTTCCCGTACTGCGGCGGCTCAGCTCCGTTGCCAGCTTAATGCGCTGTGCTTCTCCGCCGGAAAGGGTGGTTGAGGGCTGTCCCAGTTTGATATAGGACAGACCTACATCATAAAGCGTCTCTATTTTCCGTTTAATAGAAGGCACATGCTCAAAAAAGCTCAAGGCTTCCTCTACCGTCATATCCAGTACATCAAAGATACTCTTTTCCTTATATTTTACATCCAGAGTTTCCCGGTTATAGCGCTTTCCCTGACAGACCTCACAGGGCACATATACATCGGGCAGGAAATGCATCTCGATCTTGATAATGCCGTCTCCTGAGCATGCCTCACAGCGGCCGCCCTTCACATTGAAGCTGAAACGGCCTTTCTTATACCCTTTGCTCTTGGCGTCTGCCGTGGCTGCAAAGAGATCGCGAATCTGGTCAAATACTCCTGTATAGGTAGCCGGATTGGAACGGGGCGTCCGCCCGATGGGAGACTGATCAATGGCAATGACCTTATCCAGATGCTCAACGCCCAGTATCCCCTTATTTCTGCCGGGAATGGTTCTGGCACGGTTCAGCTTCTTTGCCAGTGTTTTATACAAAATCTCATTTACCAGAGAGCTTTTGCCCGAACCGGATACACCGGTGACGCAGGTCATAATTCCAAGAGGAATTTCCACATCAATCTTTTTCAGATTATTTTCCTGAGCGGCCTTCACCGTAAGCCAGCCGGTCGGAGTACGCCGCTTTTCGGGTACAGGAATCCGCAGCCTGCCGCTTAAGTAGGCTCCCGTAACGGATTCCGGGCATGCCATAATCTCCTCCGCTGTTCCGGCCGCCACCACTTTTCCACCGTGTTCTCCGGCTCCCGGGCCGATATCCACAATGTAATCCGCCGCATACATGGTGTCCTCGTCGTGCTCCACTACCACCAGGGTATTGCCCAGATCCCGAAGGCGTTTCAGTGTTGCCAGAAGCTTATCGTTGTCCCGTTGGTGAAGACCGATACTCGGCTCGTCCAGAATATAGGCCACGCCTACCAGACCGGAGCCAATCTGAGTTGCCAGCCGAATCCGCTGCGCCTCGCCTCCGGAAAGACTTCCGGTAGCTCTTGCAAGCGTCAGATATTCCAGGCCCACATCAATGAGAAAGCCGATACGCGCCCGAATCTCCTTCAAAATCTGCGCGCCGATCAGCTCCTGCTGAGGCGTCAGTTTTAAATCCTGCAAAAATTCATGAAGCTTCAAAATAGACATGGCCGTCAGTTCATAGATATTCCTGTCTGCGATAGTTACGGCCAGGGATGTCTTTTTCAGTCTCTGCCCGCCGCAGCTTTTACAGGGGGTGATGCGCATAAAGCTCTCATACTCCTGCCGCATGATCTCCGAGCCGGTTTCCCGGTAACGGCGCTCCACATTTTTAACAAGGCCCTCAAAGGTCACATCGTAGACGCCCTCGCCGCGCTGTCCCTTGTAACGGACCTTCATATGTTTTCCGCCCATGCCGTGTATAAGTACCTGCTGAATCTTCGGGTCAAGATCTTCATAAGGGGTATTCAGATCAAAATGATATTCTTCCGTCAGTCCCTTTAAAATGGCATAAGTAAAGCTGGAAGGGTCCGTACAGGACTGCCATCCGGTGACTGCAATAGCGCCCCCGGCAATGCTGAGAGACTTATCCGGTATCATGAGATCCTCGTCAAATTCCATTTTATAACCCAGTCCGAAGCAGTCCGGGCAGGCGCCGAAGGGATTGTTGAAGGAAAAGCTTCTCGGCTCTACCTCCTCCATACTGATGCCGCAGTCCGGGCAGGCATAGCTCGAACTGAAGGTTAAAACCTCCCCGTCTACCACATCCACCACCAGAAGACCGTCGGAGAGATTCATTACTGTCTCAATGGAGTCTGCCAGGCGGCGCTCAATGCCCTCTTTTACCACCAGACGGTCCACTACAATCTCGATGAGATGCTTGATATTTTTGTCCAGCTTGATTTCTTCTGAAAGCTCGTAGAGATTACCGTCAATTTTCACCCGGACAAAGCCGCTTTTCCGGGCCTGCTCCAGAACCTTTACATGCTCGCCCTTTCGTCCCTTGACCACCGGGGCCAGAAGCTGAATCCGTGTCCGCTCCGGCAGGGCCATAATCTGATCCACCATCTGATCCACGCTCTGCTTTTTAATCTCCTTGCCGCATTTCGGGCAATGAGGGATTCCTACTCTTGCAAACAGCAGACGGAAATAGTCGTATATCTCTGTCACGGTTCCCACCGTGGAACGCGGGTTGCGGTTTGTGGACTTCTGGTCGATGGAAATGGCCGGGGACAAGCCCTCAATGCTTTCCACGTCGGGTTTCTCCATCTGTCCTAAGAACTGTCTGGCATAGGAGGACAATGACTCCATATACCGGCGCTGTCCCTCGGCATAGATGGTGTCAAAGGCCAGAGAGGATTTTCCCGATCCGCTTAAGCCTGTCAGCACTACAAATTCTTCTCTGGGGATATCAATGCTCAGATCCTGCAGGTTATGCTCGTTTGCGCCTCGTATTCGAATGTAATTTTTCATATTGCTCCTCTTTTACTTTTTTCGTATATAGTTCAGTATGACTTATCTTTTGTTTTCTGATACTCTGTTTGTTTTAAATCAAGGGAAGCTGTCCGGCAGCTCTTTTATCCGGTTTCCGGACAGTATACTAATATCCGTTTTCCTAGCTGCAATTGCGTTACTTTTCACACCCACGCCAATCACTCCGCTGATTGGCGTGGAGCCAGTACAGTTATGGGGCCAAAGGGACTGCCCCTCGCCGAAGGCGACTTTAAATGGGCAGTCCCTGTTACAATTTGCACCCTTATCAAATAAAAACTTTGCAAAAACTGGCGTGGGTGTGAATTGTAACGCAATTGCAGAGGGATGTTCTTTTTATAATCATATGTCGCGAACCTGCTTTTTCAGTTCTATCATGCGGTCACGCAACTCTGCCGCCGTCTCGAAATCCAGCTCCGCGGCAGCCTTCTTCATCTTCTTCTCGATATCCGCCACCAGCTTTTCCAGCTCTTTTTTGCTCATGGACTCCGGGTCCTTTTCGAACTGCAGATCCTTCTGTGCAATTTCTTTGGAAATGCTGATCAGGTCCCGGACAGATTTTTGGATGGTCTGAGGTGTGATTCCGTGTTCCTGATTGTACTTTTCCTGAATCTCCCGGCGGCGCTCCGTCTCTTCAATGGCAAGGCGCATGGAGTCGGTGATGGTATCTGCATACATGATTACACGGCCCTCGGAATTTCGGGCCGCACGCCCGATGGTCTGAATCAGAGAAACCTCCGAGCGCAGGAAGCCTTCCTTGTCCGCATCCAGAATGGCCACCAGTGTGATTTCCGGGATGTCCAAGCCCTCGCGGAGCAGGTTGATTCCTACCAGTACGTCGAAGACATCCAGGCGCATATCACGGATAATCTGGGTTCGCTCCAGAGTGTCAATATCGGAGTGAAGGTATTTTACGCGGATACCCAGCTCGCGCATATAATCGGTCAAGTCCTCGGCCATCCGTTTTGTCAGTGTGGTAATCAGTATCTTATGCCCGGCAGCCGTCTCTTTGTTTACCTCGCCTACCAGATCATCAATCTGTCCTTCCACGGGGCGTACCTCGATCTTGGGGTCCAGAAGTCCTGTGGGGCGGATGATCTGCTCTGCGCGGAGAAGCTCGTGGTCCTCCTCATAGATTCCGGGGGTAGCGGACACAAAGAGCATTTGATCTATTTTACTTTCAAACTCTCCGAAATTCAAGGGCCGGTTGTCCTTGGCTGAGGGCAGGCGGAATCCGTAGTCCACCAGGGTTGATTTTCTGGACTGGTCTCCTGCGTGCATGCCCCGAATCTGAGGAACGGTCTTGTGGGACTCATCAATGATGATCAAATAATCATCGGGGAAATAGTCTATCAGTGTGCTTGGGGGCACGCCCGGCTCCAGGCCCGACAGATGCCGGGAATAGTTTTCTATGCCGGAACAAAAGCCGGTTTCTTTGAGCATCTCGATGTCAAAGTTGGTGCGCTCGGAGATTCGCTGTGCCTCTAGGAGTTTGTCCTCTCCCTTGAAGTAGCGGACGCGCTCTTCTAGCTCTTCCTCTATATCCTTGGCGGCTCTGCGGATCTGCTCTGCCGGAACGACGTAATGGGAAGCCGGGAAGATTGCTACGTGCTCACGTGAGCCTTTGATCTCTCCGGTTAGTACGTCAATCTCTGAAATGCGGTCAATCTCGTCCCCGAAAAATTCCACGCGGAAGGCGGTCTCCATCTCGCTGGCCGGTATGATCTCCAGAACGTCCCCTCTTACCCGGAAGGTTCCACGTTTGAAATCCATGTCGTTTCGGTCATACTGAATGTCTACCAGCTGACGCAGGACTTCGTCCCGATCTTTTTGCATGCCTGGGCGGAGGGAGACCATCATTTTTTCGAAGTTCTCCGGCTCTCCCAGGCCGTAGATGCAGGAGACGGAGGATACAATGATTACGTCTCGCCTCTCTATCAGCGCAGCTGTGGCGGAGAGGCGCAGCTTGTCTATTTCGTCGTTGATGGAAGAGTCTTTGGCGATGTAGGTGTCGCTGGAAGGGACGTAGGCTTCGGGTTGGTAGTAGTCGTAGTAGGACACAAAATATTCCACTGCGTTACTCGGAAAATACTCTTTGAACTCGCCATAGAGCTGAGCCGCTAATGTTTTATTGTGCGCTATTACCAAAGTCGGCTTGTTAAGCTGTGCGATCACGTTTGCCATGGTAAAAGTCTTCCCGGAACCTGTAACCCCCAGTAAAGTCTGGAATTGATTGCCTTCCTGGAACCCTTTGACCAGGGCTTCTATGGCCTGGGGCTGGTCGCCGGTGGGCTTGTATTCGCTGTGAAGTTCGAACATTTTTTGTGCAGTTTGCACAAATACCACCTCCATAAATTCAATGCGAATGACACATTCGCATTATAAAAAAAGATGCGTATATGCCACAAATTCGTCAAGGAACTTTTCATTTTCGTCATGGCATTTACTCAAATCGAAGGAAAAAAAGTCCTTGACGAATTCCGTTCACAATTTGCTGTTTTTGCAACTCAGTACACCTCCGTAATTCCATACGGACTGGGCAGCACTAAAAAGCTTTTTTATCTTACCACAAATCATAAAATTTGTATAGATGCAAAATCGAACTTTTGTTCTTTTTGTCCTTTCTGTCACACTGCATCCGGAAGAAATTCTGTTACGTCTACTACAATCTCCAGCAGTTCCTTTTTAAAGCTTTCTATTTCTTTCAGGTTTGGCAATACTTCTTTCATATATTCCTCAATCTCCGGAACCCCATCCGCTATGCTCCCTCTATTATCGGCGCAATCACAGTCCTAAAAATGCCTGTTCCAGATCCGCTATAATATCCTCCACATTTTCCAATCCAACGGAAAGGCGAACCAATCCCTGCTCAATCCCTGCAGCAGCCAGCTGTTCATCCGTCAACTGCCGATGCGTTTCACTTGCTGGGTGTAATACACAGGTTCGTATATCAGAAACATGAACTTCATTTGATGCAAGCTGTAACTTATTCATAAACTTTACCGCCGCTTCTTTTCCGCCTTTGATAACAAAAGAAATAACGCCGCTGCACCCGCTTAGATACTTCCTTGCTAATTCATAGTTTTCATCGCTCTCTAATCCCGGATAATTTACTTTTTCCACTTTGTCGGACTGCTCCAAATATTTCGCTACTGTCATAGCATTTTCACAATACTGCTTCATTCTGACAGCCAATGTTTCCAGACCAAGATTCAGTAAAAATGCGGAATGTGCGGCAGGATAAACACCAAAATCACGCATAAGCTGCATCCTTGCCTTTACAATATATGCCTTCTTTCCGTATGTTTCCGTATAAGAAATACCATGATAAGATTCATCCGGCTCCGTTAAATCCGGGAATTTTCCATTTGTCCAGTCAAAATTCCCGCTATCTACAATCACTCCTCCTACCTGTACTGCATGACCGTCCATATATTTTGATGTGGAATGAACGATTATATCTGCCCCAAATTCAAAGGGTTTACACAAGATAGGCGTTGCAAATGTATTATCTATAATCAGCGGAGCCTTATGTTTGTGCGCAATAGCAGCAAATCGCTCAATATCAAAAACTGTTAAGGCAGGGTTCGCAATCGTTTCTCCGAATACAGCCTTTGTGTTTGACTGAAATG
>OFFY01000129.1_pt1 | contig 74338 bp, 50 predicted proteins | sample 1521481 | NCBI WGS metagenome assembly OFFY01 (sample SAMEA3504117, study PRJEB24116) | mouse gut metagenome | biome: mouse gut; feature: mouse-associated habitat; material: faeces | place: Denmark | collected 2011
CGTCAATTTAGGTGCTTCATTAACTAAGGTCTGTGCCGTACGGCACAGACCTTAGTTAATGAAGATACTCTATAAACGAAGAGGGCATCAAAGAGCAGAAGCTCTTGTTGCCTCTTAATGTGAAAAGAAAACGGGGTGATTAGAAATCCTCGTTCTGGAAGAACCCAGTCATTGCCTGTACGCCTTGAGGTGTGGCACTCCTCTGCAGGGCAGCCTGGTTCAGGGCAACAGACTCGAACTCATTGATAGACTCCGGCGTAAGAGAGAAGCCTCCACATCCAGCATTAACCACAGCACAGAGGCCAGGAGTGTCAGCAAAGAACTCTCGGATCTCGTCGTAGTTAAACACATTTACGACCTTGTACTCCTCAGGCTTCAGCCTTGCTCCAGTGCCGTAAATCTTCTTGAACTCGTCATCCGTGAAGAGCAGAAATGCCTTTCGCCCATCATTCATGGTGACATAGTGAAAGTCGGAATTGCTGACATTCAAAGATTCGCCGGGATGAAGTGTACGGGTGGGATGCAGGGGTGCATAGAATGTACTCTTCTTGAAAGTCTCCCAGAAGAGGGCGACCATTGCTTCTGTACAGCATTCTGCTTGGACATCCTGCCTGTAACAATACATAATCGAGTTGAGGGTGGGATTGCGCAGAGGTGTCTCAAAGGAAATAATACCTTCATAAGTGGCAGAGGAAGCAAGATCTTTTATTGCGACCCAAACTGCGTCATCCAGACGAACATGAGTCGCTCCTAAATCTCTGTATCTCCTCCAAAGAGCATCCACCCAGCCGCTGGTTTCCAAGAGAGCGGGAATGGTGTACCGTTTCGTCATTGCGATCTCATCGCATTTGGCGGCAGCCATTTCTTCTGTAGAGTAGAGATTAAAGTAGACATGATTCGAATCTGCGAAGTAATAAGGCAGCCCGGTTTCGGGATCCGCAACAACATAGAAAGAAATCCCCTCTTTCAGTTTATCGCAGAGGAATCGATATCCAGGACCATCCAAATCGAAGCCGTAGGGGATGATTCCCTGCAGTCCGCTTTCATTAAAAATAGATTGCAAATTTGCCATTATACTACCTCCTTCTTATATTTGTTGGAGCTTTGTGAAATGAATTGTTATCTGTAGCGATTCGCTCTCTTTATATGAGAAGAACCACAATTATATAAGTAGACGGACGGAGCATGAGCACTCCGTCCGTCTACTCAGACTGATGACACAAACTGAACATTAACGTTGTCGTTCCACAGGTTCAACTGGGGTTTTCCAATAAACTTTGACGGCAAAGACCTTCGGTTTTTGTATTCTTCCCCCTTGTTCCAAAAGATAATGGATAATCCAGAGTTTTCGCAGCGCAGCTTAACATGCTGCTGTTCGGACCCCATATATTGAATAGATGTTGGAATTGCTTTCAGCCCAAAGAGTGGCTCGGGAAAGCCCTCTCCATATGGCTCCAAAATCCGAAGGCTGTGGATCAAGTCTTCTGTCAGTGTATCCTCTGTTAAAACAGCGGCAAGCGGTGTTTCCTTACGAATTGTTTTCCCCTCAAGACAATTCGTTGCATATGTGTTAATTGCGGTACGGAACGAATCGAGACTTTCAGCCGGCAAAGAAAGACCAGCAGCCTTTGCGTGTCCTCCATGGCTTAGTAAGTATTGGTCGCATGCATTCAATGCCTCATTGAGAGGGATCTCATCCAGACTTCTGCCTGATCCCTTCAAAACCCTAGTTTCTCCTCTCGCAAGGACGATTGCGGGTTTCCAGAAAAGCTCCTTCAGCCTGCCTGCTATGATGCCGACAATCCCTTCATGAAAAGAGTCATCATAGATGACAAGAACCGGATCGTCTTCGCACTCCTCAGCCATAGAGATTGCCCTCTCTGTCTGTTCCTTTGTCATCTCCTTTCGGACTTTGTTTGTGTCAATAAAGGCGGAGCATTGGAGCCGGACCCAGTCGGGATCATTGGAAAGGAGAGCATCTACCGCAAGAGCTGTATCCTCACACATGCGGGACAGAGAGTTAAGGATAGGTGCGATTTGAAAGGCCAAGGTATAATGTGCGTTTACTTCTTTGACATTCAGGAGCGGAAGCAGTATAGCGAAGAAAAGCCGGTCGCCGGATTCAATTCGCTGGAGTCCATCCTTCAGGAGCGCTCTGTTCTCCCCTGTCAGAGGAACAACGTCAGCAACGGTCGCCAAAGCGACCAGGTCTAAGGTATTGAATACGGGAGTGGGGTCTTTCTTCATGTAGCGGTACAGATCGAGCATTACCCGGAAAGCAAGGCCGCAGCCGCAGAAATCGCGAAAAGGATATGTTTCATCTTTCCGCTTCAAATCAACAACAGCAGCTGCATTTGGCAACTTTTCTCCTGGCTCATGGTGGTCGGTCACTACCACGGTCAGGCCCCTGCTGTTGGCATAATCAATGGCGTCAATACCATTGATCCCATTATCGACAGTCATGATAACATCCGTGTCCGGGTACATCTTCAGGATGTTATCAATCCCGTTTTTGCAGATGCCAAACCCATCCACCTCACGCCGGTTGACGTAGTGATGGACATTTGCTCCCAAAGCGGACAGGCACTCGACTGCTAAAGCCCCAGCAGTAATGCCGTCGACATCATAGTCGCGGTAGACAACGATGTGCTTATCTTCTTTTACCGCTTCGGAGAGAACCTCCACTGCAGGCTTAATATCCTGACAAGCCAGAGGTTGAATGGCAGACTGGAACGAAGGAAACAGAATGTCTCGAATCGCCTCGTTTGACGTATATCCTCTTTTAAAAAGAAGATCAAGGCAGACAGGATTCAGTAGCTTCAGCTCATTGTCAAGGATACTCAAATCGGATTGAATAGGGCTGAGCGTATAGGTTTGTTTCAAAGGAATCACCTCTCCATTCGTTATTCTTTCAGAGAATGAGCAGAATCAGGAAGCAGGCGGCGATAAAAGAGATATCAAGCACAGCGGCTGCCCCAGCAGTCAGAAGCAGATTTAATCCCAGATTTTTGCGACTCTGAGAGGCGTAAGTATATGTCATAATCGTCCTTACCTTTCTAAGCATTTATTTTCTCCTTTCATTTTAACGTTATTTCAGAAATTCCACAAGAATGAATTGTTAATAAATTAGAAACTTATGGATTTTTAATCCCTACATCTTGTGGTTTCTTCTTGGCTTTCATCCCATGATATGCGTTTGCTCAAAAAATTATCGACCTCCCTTAATAAATTTTTTACGTTTTGCATACAAGAAAATGATCGAGGGGACATCTGCCCTTTGCTGCATGCAAACGGCTGCAGAAAATACATAAACGCCCTCGTAAAGGAGGTATACAGCCATGAAAGTCATGAAAAAACTGAACACGCGGATTATGTCTTTCCTCGTGGCGATTATGCTGGTCTTCGGGGCGGTTGGGCAGTCTGTGACCGTTGCCTATGCGTACATGCCCGGATCCGGAGGAGGCTCTGGAACCGGCGGTACCGGAGGAACAGGCTCTGCAGGCGGCAACATTTTTGACCTTGTTGGCGATGATGGCGGAATCAACAGTAGCAGTGATGTTGCACAGCAAAATACCGACGGCAGCTTCACCACAATCATCACCAAGTATAAGGCAATCGCAGTTGCCATCATGGGCATCCTGACCATCACAATGTTGATCTTCATGCTGATTCAGTTTACTAAGCTGGGTGCTGCAGGAGACAACGAAATGGCTCGAAAGAAAGCTATCATGGGAATTCTCACGACCGGAATTGCGACTGCCCTGCTGGGTGGCGCAACCATTATTGTCGGCTTCTTCTGGGGCGCTCTCACTGGTAGCTAAGCCTTTGAGCTACGCACTTCATAAACAACAAATTAGGTCAGCCGGGATGCCTATTTTGAGCTTCCCGGCTGACTTTATAGGAGTGAAGGACTATGAAAAAAAGAATTATATCTGCTCTAGCTGCTATTTTCTGCCTTTTCTACTTGTCAATACCTGCCTTTGCAGGCACAGGAAACCCTTATCAAGACTCACATGGACAGGGTTATTCTGAGTATCAGGTTGGAAGTCATCCTGCATCTGGCGGAAATTCGGGGACGAATGCAGGAGGAATCCAATCTAATGGAGGGTTTTATAATGGAGCGGGAGGAAATAATCATGGAGGAATGCCTGGCTCTGGAACACAGTCTGGAGGAAACAGTGGGATTCCAGGTTCTGGAACGGGGTATTATCCGGGTGCAAGCAGCTGGACTCCAGGAAGTCAAATTCAACCTCTGCCTACCTCTGGCGCAGGCAATCCACATCCTTCCGGATCATTTCCAGGTGGCACATCTGGCGGAGGCGGATCTGCAAGCAATCACTTTGATGCAAGTCTCGGCTCCGATGGCTCGATTACCATTAACCTTCCAGGTGCTGAGGGAGTCAGCGCTGGAGATCCCAGTTCAGCAATCAGTCTGATCTTTCAGAAATACAAAAAGATCGCTGCTGTAATAACTGGCATATGCGTTATAACAGCTATCCTTAGCCTCTTAATTCAAATTACGAAGCTAGGCGCTGCTGGAGACAACGAGCGCATGAGAGCAATGGCTCTGAAAGGGATCATCTTCAGTGGATCTGCTCTTGCTGTATTTGGTTCTTTGGCGGCAGTTGTTGGCATCTTCTGGAACGCATTTATATAAACTTTCTGACTTAATGGATATGAAAGGAGGTCCCAAACAGTTCCTGTTCGGTTGCCCGAATAGGAAACTTAGAGGGAAATTTTATGAAGAAAACAAAGATTTTTAAGGCAATTTCTGCCTTTGTCACACTGAATTTTGGTACAGTTATAGCTCAGGCGTCCACAATCACGATTCCTGGTGGAACAATGAAGTCTCTGGGCGAAGCGCCAGATGCGTCAGAACTTTCCGGATTCTTTTCAGGATTCAAGACGATTGGCACGGCCATCAGCGGTATCTGCGCTATTACGGCTCTGATTTATTTCGTCATCAACCTGACAAAATTCAGTACTTCGGCAGGCAACGATATGCAGCGAGCAAGGGCGCTCAAAGGGCTCCTCTTCTCGGGTGTTTCCCTTGCCCTGTTTGGCGGCATCACAGTTATTGCCGGTGTCTTCTGGAATGCAATATAACAGAAAACCTCCACTCTCTCGCAATGAGAGGTGGAGGTTTTTCATGGTACTGTCCCCTGATAGAGCAAAAAGAAATTGCATAGAAAAAGAAATAGAAAGGAGAAAGCGCAATGGCAAACTACAAGCTTAACGAGCAAATGGTGGCGGGTATGTCTGAGGGAGATAAAGAGACAATTCTATCCCTCTATCTCCACCGGTGCCTAACGCCCTCCTTAATTGTAAAGCATCTTTATCGCATTGATGGTATCCAAGAAGAAATTGCAAACCACAGACTTGACGCAATGATTCTTGATCATCTCATTGAACCCGTCCCCTATGGCAGCAGCGAGGAAGCTCTTTTTCTGACTCAATTTGGAGTAAGAACAGTGGTTTCACTTTTTGGCGACCGACTGAAGAAGCTCTATAAACCAGGTTCTCAAAATACTGCGCTACCTACCTGTTTTGACCTCAAAATGCATCCTGCAAATATCAACCATCAGATGCATCTGAATCAGTTTGGGCTAGAGTTTGAAGACTACGCCCGGGGAGATGCTGCGTATACATACTACGATGAAAAGTTTATGCCCCCCGCCTCAGACTTCATTATGCCGGATGGAATGATTGTCCTTCCAGAGAGGATCCTTTTTTTGGAGATGGACATGGGAACAGAAAGAGTGAAGCGCCTGGCGCAGAAATGGAACAGCTACCGCATGTTTCTGAACTCGCCGAAGGCATTCTATGAGAAGAAACCAATTACCATGTTCTTTCTTCTTGCAGGAGTCAAGAGGCTTTCGTACAGACAAAAGAGTGTTATGCGCAGCTTAATGACATACCTGAACGGCAGGGTTAATGGAGAGTTTGAGGCATATATTGAGACCCCAGAAATGTGCCATGAAATCCTCCAAACAAGATATCTCTCTGCCGGCACAGAAATGGCGGGGGCGGAGAAATCAGTTTTAGACTGTCTCAGAGCGAAGTATGGTTTTACCGTTACACAGCCGCCCTTTCTGAAGACATTAGGCTTTCCTGGTGCATATTACATCAAGCGCCTTAACACACAAGGAAAAATCGATGTTATTGGTTCTCGTCCGCAGGAATTTATTTTGGATTTGTGGCTGGATCGACGTTTTTCTTTGTTTCAGAATATCACCAACATTGAACGGAATGAGAAAGTCATGCGAGAAAGGGTTGGTCGTGAAGTCCCATATTTACTGGTAGTCAGTTCTCCAATATGGGCAAAACGTATCCCATCCATTACGAAAACAGCCATTTCTGAAACTATTTTCTTTACAACTCCAGATAGAATGAGTACGAAAAGTGACTGGTGCAGGGCGCTGTTTCAAATTGACCAACTCAAGAACATGAATCATTTTAAGGATGACTCCCTCTTAGAAACGGTCCACGAACTGCGCATGGCTAAGTTATAAAATTGACGAAAGGAGATAGTTCTTTCATGAAAAAACTTTTATATGCAATCAATCACCGGCAGACGGAGGATATGATTTCTGAGTATCTGTCCGGCGAGTACCTGCCGGTTGGCGCTGCTACCTATAAGGAAGCAATCATTGAGCAGCTGCATTCTACCGGGGCGGATGTTGTTTTGATTCGCGATTCTCTGCCTGGATCAACAAGCTTGGAAAGTCTCCTGAAACGAATCAGGGTGGAATGTCCAGATGTCCGGGTGGTTCTCATTTGCTCTCACCGCCAGAAAAAAGATCCATTTTTGCAGGAAGTGGTGGGCCTTGCCATCTACGACATCATTAACTCCGACCGTCCCACAGTAGCAGAAATCGCTTCCTACGTCAAAACACCAAGGACCTTCCGAGATGCCGCTCAGTATGGGATTGGTCTCCCAGAAGCACCCATCAAGGCCAGCTATAATCCACCCCCAGCTCCTTCTTCTAATCCCCACCAGCAGCAGGATGAGAATGCGATGGTAAAGAAGACAAAGGGCTTCCTCTCGGATGTCGCAAAAGGATTCGCTGCACTAAAGAAGGCTCCATCTGTTAGTGACTCTGCTACCCCACCTGCTGTGCCAACTCAAAGAGCAGAATCACATACGCCCACATCATCTAGCGGCGGAGGTGGCGCACAAGTAAACCTTGAGCTTCTGAGAGAGTCCATCAAGGAATCAGAGGCGAGAAAGGCCCAGGCGGATCTGGACCGCCTGGTTAAAGAGGCTGTTGATAAACAAACTGCAGCCCTGTTGTCCAAGGTGGAAAATCTTCAGAAGCAATTGGAGCGAGCTGAGTTAGATACAGCCGTAGCGGAGAAGCATGCCTCCAGCACGATAGAGGAATTGAATGCACTGCGCACAGAACGGGATGGACTGAATATTACCCTGACAGATACCCGCCGGGAGATGCAGCAGGCTATCGATATGTATGAATCTCAACTCCGCGCTCTCCATGACCCTACCAACACCCCAGAGTGGTACTCCCAGCAAACAGCACTGTGGGATTCCCAAAAAAATTCTCTGACAAAGGGATTAGAGGATAAGACCAGAGAAGTGGAAGAGCTGACAGCGAAGTGTAATTTCCTGACAGAGCAGATAGAGAAGCTGAATGGAATTATTACAACTCAGAAAGAACAGATTCAGCGGGCGAAGGATATGCAGTTGAGTGAGGCTGGCTCCGATGAGCTGATTGGACAGCTGAGGGCGGAAATTTCAGAGGTGAAGAGTGAGTCCGCTCAGCTTAATGCAGATTTGGAACGTACCAGAAAAGAGCTGGAAATTGCCCAGGAGGGCGGAGCCGACTTTTCCGTCCCTCTGGAGGAAGTTCCTCAATTGCCGGACGATACTGTCTATAAAACCTCCGCTGAGTCTCCCAAGTCTATTCTCTTTCTTGGAGCGAAGCACGGTATTGGTACAACTACTGCTGCGATGAATCTTGCCGCCGGTTTGGCAGGCCGGGGATTCAAGACGATACTCGTAGAGTTCAACCAGAACTACCCTATGTGTAATCAGTTCTTTGAGTTCACGCACATACCATTTGGAATTGAGGAGGCCGCTAAGGCGGTTGCCTCCGGCGAGATGGCTGCGGTAGACAAATCTATCATACGTCCCCATGGACTCCGCCCGACAAAAGGAAGCCTATACAAGACCTATAAGAAGCTCCCAGCTGGACTGCACTTCATGCTCTTTTCCAATCAGTCCCTGGTTAACCGCAGCTACGAAAAGAATCCTCTGATTACGGAGGCAACACTGTATACACTACTGAGTTACCTATCAAAGCGGCAGCAATATTCCCACATCATTGTAGATGTCCAGTGTGACGACTTCCGGACTCAGGAGAGCCTGTTGCAGAGCGGCTATCAGTTCGATAAGCTTTGTCTGGTTCTGACTCAGGACCCTCATGCGGTGGTGTCTGCCGGTGTTCAGATTACAAATCTGTCCAAGGCGCATGCGTCCAGCATGGTTGCAGGCGGCGAATTTATTATCAATAAGTTCGCACCCAATGCGCCCATCACACAGAAGAAGATTGAGCAGATTCTTCGTATACGCCCTGCGCAGATTACGAAACTCTCTGAGGATACCAATGGCTTTTTGACAGCTGCAGGTGCAGGAATCCCATATCTGCTGAATAGTGGGCATCACTGGATGGAATACGATGTTCTCCGCGCAAAAGTCTGCCCTGACACATAATATAATATTTTCCGCATGTTTTGCATATAAACAGGAAACGGATAATAAAGAAACGTCCGTTCTGTTTGTGGAAAATATGAAGTGAGGAGGTTTTTGAAAATGAAGCGGATTTTTGCACTGTTGACCATCTTGATGCTCACCCTCTGTCTCACCACCTCTGCGTTTGCCTCCAACGGAACGCGGACCGGAGAGGTTGTTGGCGGAGGAAGCGTTGATACTGAGGTCGGCACTGACGCATCCCGGCATCATGGCAGTGGAACGAGCAGCGGAGGAGTCGACCTGAGCAACCCCAACGCAACACAGGACTACATCAACAATGAGCTGTTTGGTGGAAATGGGGTCATTACCCCGAATGTCTCTACAGACACCATCGTTGGTAAGTTGGAGTCGAAGGGGAACGACATTGTTTACATCCTTCAGACCGTTGGCAAATATGCCTGTATTGCCGCCTTCATTATCTGTTGCATCCTGACCCTGATTGGTATTATCGGCAACAAGCGGCTGTTGGCTGGCGCCATTATCGGCCTGGTCATCTCCGGCGTAGCTTATGCCGGAATCGTCTGTGGACGGGAAATCGTCAACTGGATTGCGGCCTGGGCCGCTTCCTAATGAAGGAAAGGGGGCGATGACAAATGCTCGCCTTTCTGCAACAAAATTACATGGCTGTTCTGATTATCGGGGGCATCCTGGCAATAGTACTCTTTGCCATCTGCATCATCTGGAAATTCGTCCGGCTTGCCATTGGGATTGCGATTCTATCCATAATCATTCCCATCCTCTTCACAATTTTCTGGGGCGATGGCTCGGCGTACATCTCAGAGCTTGCATCCTATCTAACGCCAAACCACCAACAGCAGTTGGAGGATGCGTACGCCTATTATAAGGATCAGGATTCAAAGGACCCCATCATCAACTCTGATGCCGTCTCTGATAAAATCACCGACGTCTTTGATTCCATTAAGGAAACAGAGAAGGAGGTAACGGACGGGACGGTGGACTATGTGAAAGAACGAGTGGACGAATGGCTGAGACAAAGCCCGATTCAAAAAACAGCAGAAGCAGACTCCGGCTAAGACTCTGGGGTCTGCTCTTTCTTTTACCCTCTCTCCGGCCCAGATTTGCGCTCCAGGAAGGGGATAGCCATTTGGGAAAGCGGGGAGTAGGGGTAGGGGGAGACTGCCTAAGAACAGGCTGGGAAGGCCGCTGAGGGGTCTCCTGATAAATAGGGTCCCATTTTGCATATTTCCCAAGGAGAAACTATGCGGACACGAGGAGGTGAGAAATTTATGGCTCGCATGTATAAAGTCTCCGCAGATGTAAGCGAGAAGGAAAAAGCGGTTGGCGGCATTATGACATTTGGGCAGGCAGGATGGCTCGTTCTTGGCTTTCTGATCTGCGCTGCGTTATTTCTGCTGCTGGCGAATATCCTTCCCCCTGTTTTAGCTTTAATTCTCGGGCTTCCGCCTGGGATTGGATTTGGGTGTGTCTTTGCCTTCTACAAAAAGGAAGGACTTCCGCTCTCCACTTACATCCTTTACAAGAGATCCTTTGATAAGAAATCAAAACTCATGGTAAACGACCTTGTCTACGGCAAGACGTTTGCCAAAGAAGATGAGCTTTTTAACTGAACTCCCAATCAATTTTAGAAAGGAGCTGAACTCATTTGGGTACGGCAATTTTAATCACCCTTATTATGCTCGTTATTTTTGGAGCCGTTGGCGCTGTTGCCTTTATCATGATCAAGAAAATCGACCCCAAGAATAAGGACACCAGCGAGAATCCGGATATCAAGGAGGCGCAAGAATTTCTGCCCTTCGAGGATATCACGAACAATATGATTATCCTCCCGAACCACCGGTATCGGGCAGTTATTTCCTGCTCCTCAACCAACTATCAACTGAAGACAGCCGGTGAAAGGGAGCAAATCGAGATGTCCTTTCAGCGGTTCTTGAACACCATCACATTCCCAGTGACCTTCTTTCTTCAGACGAAGGTCATTGATAATACGGAGCGGCTGCAGACCCTAAAGAAGGATGCGGAACGCACTGTTTCGGAATTCCCCAATATGGCGAACTACGCTGAACGATATCAGAAGGATATGGCGAATCTAAACCAGGTGATTGGCAACAACCAGCAGAAGAAACGCTATATCATCGTCACCTACGATGACTCTGGCGACTTGGACACCCTCTCTGATGAGGAGAAGGTCATCCATGCAGAAAAGGAGATTCAGCACCGCTGCAACGGCCTTATCAGCAACCTGCAGGCGGTAGGTGTGAAAGGCACCGTCCTAAATACGGCGGAGCTGATTGAGTTGGTCTATTCTTGTTATTACCGGAACGACTACAGTTATGCCGAAGCAATTGCTGAAAAGGAACCCTTTTCCATGTTCGTTGGCGGCAGCGAGGATAAGTTCAGGGATTTGCCGAAGGCAAAACTACTGGATTTGATTCTTGGTGAAGCCATCAATAAAATCGAGCTCTCGAACGTAGATTCCGACCCAGGCGGGCGCAAAACCTTGGATGAACTCAAACATCTCAGGGACACCTATGCCGGCTACTTCACGGAAGATAGAGAGGAAGGAGGACTGGATCATGTTTAAGAAGAAGAAAAGACCCGATATGGATGTCCCTGCTTTTCAGGACGCTCCCGTTCTTGGGCAGGATGTATCCCTCACGAAGAATCGTCTCAGCAATGGCATCCCTCACAAGAAGGATTTGATTGCCCCGCCTCATGTGGACCGGTCGTCTCCCGACCATCTGCAGGTTGGTCCTAAATTCATCAGGAACTTCATTATTGCCGGCTTTCCAAAACAAATCGGCGTGGGCTGGGCCAACAGTATCTATAACTACGAGGGAGACCTTGATCTCTCCATTCACATCAATCCGACTGACGAGCGCACCGCCATGGATGAACTGACCACGAAGATTACTCAGTTCGAGGCCCAGTTGGAGACGGAACTGGAGAAGGGCAGCAACCGGAACATCACCCGCCTGCGTACCCAAATTGACGACCTGTATGAGGAGCGCCGGAAAGCGGAACAGAACTACATCTCCCTGTTTTCCATCCAGATGATTATGAACCTGTTCACCGACTCTCTGGAGCAGTTGAATAAGGAGTCGCAGCTTCTGGAGAACTCCCTGAAAGGCCACAAAATCAAGCTCATGAGTACATTTCTTCGGCAGGACATGGGCTACAAGAGCGCCCTTCCTTTCGCAAAGTCCTGGCTGCCCAGGAGCTACCGAAACTTCAACTCTGAGGGTTTGACCGCCTGCTACCCCTTCTACAACGCAGAAATCTCCCATCCGTCCGGGGTGTTCCTGGGCGTCAACAATCAGACCCAGACGCCTATTTACATCGACTTTTACAACCGGCGGCTGCTGAATAACGGGAATACCACTGTCTTCGGTACTGCCGGTTCTGGTAAAACCTTCATGGTGTCCCTGCTGACAATGCGGTCTGTCCTGAAGGGTATCCGTACGGCTATTGTGGATCCCGAAGGAGAATATAAAACCATTACCCAGGCCCTTGGCGGTGTCAACATTGAAATCAAACCCAACGGAGCCATCCCCAACCCCTTTGACCTGGAGGATGAGGAGGAAGTGGATGACTTTGGGAAGCCTACGGGACGCCGGGTGGTAGAGTTGCGGAGCAAGGTTTCCGATCTCCTGAACCTGATTGGCGTTATGTGCGGCGGACTGGAAAGGGAGCAGATTTCCCTGTTGTCCCTTGTCATTGCAGATACCTACAAGGATTTCGGCATGACAGAAGATCCCAACTCCCTGTACACAGATGACATCGTACTGAATGAGCAGGGCGAGTTTGTCCATCACGGACAAAAGAAGACCATGCCCACTCTGTCCGATTTCCACCAGCGGCTTGTCGCCGCATCAAAACAGGAGGGGAATGGCTGCCTTGTTTCTGTCGCAAACTCCCTGCAAATGTTCGTAAAGACAGGTGTGTATGGACTGTTTGACTGTCAGACAGCACCAGAACTGGCAGATATGCGAGACGCACCAGTCATTACTTTTGACGTATCTGCTTTGGAAGACAAGGTGTTGCGTCCTATTGGCATGTACATTGCCCTGACCTGGTGTTGGGAAAAATTCGCCAAGAAAAACATCGCAGTCAAGAAGCGTATCGTCTGCGACGAGGCGTGGATGTTGGTCAAAAAGGAAATGGCGGGTTCTGAATTTACCGCCCAGTTCTTGGAGAACACTGCCCGCCGCATCAGAAAGAGGAACGGTGCGCTGCTGGTTGCGTCCCAGAACTTCAAGGAGTTTGCTGATAATCCCCAGGGACAGGCGGTACTGACCAATGCAACAGTCAACATCTTTCTGCGGCAAAACTCTACAGACATTGATGACGTGCAGAAGGTATTCAAGCTGTCCAATGGTGAGCGGAACTTCCTGGTAAGCGCAACCAAGGGAAATTTCCTGCTGAAAATGCAGGAAGAGAGCACAACGGGCTTCGCCAGGGCCTTCGACTATGAGCAGTACCTCATCGAGAAGAAGACGGCTGCCATGATTAAATCCACGCAGTAAGCTCCTGCAAAAACTCCAGGAAAGGAGATGAGTCTATTGCAAAGAGCAATTTCTATTTCGCCGGCAGGGGCTGATTGCGAGCGAAAGGAGGGGAAGAAGAACCCTTTCCTTATTCGCATCTGTTCCTTCCTGCTCCTGCTGGTTCTCTGCCTAAATCTGGTGCCCCCAGCGCACGCCTACTCCATTGTTCACATCCAGGCTTCCATTGACCTCGCAACATGGGAAATTCTCACGGGTGTTGTTCGGGATGAGGTGGGGATTACTGCTTGCTCTCCTGAGTGGAAGCGGATGGAAGAAAGCGATTTAACAACCTTGTCCAATTACGCATATAACAGCTTGGATCTGATTGATGCAGACAAGGTTGCCTCCCGCGATAAGAAAGTGGCTAACAACGGACAGAACATTCTTGCTGGTATTGCCCAAAATGCCGGATTTTTTGAAGAAGACAAACGAGTTTTATCGTTCCCAACAAAACAGAAGAGTCGTAATAGTTCGGATTCCACCGATATGGAAAGTGCAATGGCTGCCAATAACGCTATTGTATTTGATTTGAACCAGGCGTTTAAGGTCTATTGCGAACGTGAAGGAATTGCAAAAAAACCTGATGCAACGGCAATGCTGACAGCAATAAAGGACTTTATGAATAGCACTTCTCCGAGTGGCGATTTCATTGAGTACTATGCCAGCGCAAGCGGGAATGAGAAGACAAAGTACCGTTGGAAAACAGAAAAGTATAAAAACAGCTCTGAAATGATCACCTGGTCCATGCTGATTGTTGAGGCATTTAATAACTTTTCCCTGGAAGGGGACGAGGCTGTAGATGCGGACAACGTGTTTTCCAGCAATCCTAACCAACTCACAAAGGCTATCGTCGGCTTCTTTGGCAACGCATTGAACGATCTGCGGAGTATTCTGGGTCTCTGGTCTATGGATGAGCTGATGTTTAATGAGGGCTGGAGATCTGGTGGGTATGTCGGAGGAATCTTCCCCACCAGTTGGGAACCGACTATCTGGGCATTATTTATCTTTACGGAAATCATTGCAGCGATGATTCTGCTGGTTGGAATTGTCATGAACGTACTCAAGCAGGCCGCTTCCACCATGAACACCATCGCACGCATCCATGCTATGTCTCAGATTCAAGATTTGTTGGTATGCGGCATCGCCCTGGTACTGCTTCCTGTTGCTCTGCGCATGATCATAGCAATGTCAGGGAATTTGGTGGATATTGTCAGCGCCATGCGCCCAGACAGCATAACTACAGGAGACCCAAAGACCATCAGCGAAATGGTTGCCCGATTCTCCAGTAGCAACGGAACCTTTGGCGGCATTATTGCTCAGTGCTTGTTCTTCGGCGTACAGGTTTATTTCAACTTTTTCTACGCTCTACGGGCGTTGACAACCGCCATCCTGATTATTATGGCGCCTATGATGGTTGCCATGATTACCATTAGTTCCTCCAGAAAACAGACCACAATGACCTGGGCAAAAGAACTTCTCGCAAATATCCTTGTGCAGCCTATCCATACCTTTTGCATCACGGTTATCCTGCTTTTGCCTGCATCCTCCCACGGGTTTGACAATCTGATTGCTCTCTATGCAATTATTCCCTTTACCTCCATGGTTCGCAGCCTGTTCTTTGGACCTGCCGGCGGCTTTGTCGATCAGGTAGCCGGCAAGGGTGCTGCCGTCACTAATGGAGCGATTGCAGGCGCTGCTATGGGTGCAGCTTCCCGTGCCGGCGGTGGACTTCTGAACTTTGCTAAGGATAAACTTGGCGGCGGTGGAAGCGGTTCTGGTGAAGCTGGCGGCTCGAATGAAGGCAACGGCTCAAACGAAGCAGGCAGCAATTCTGGTGGAACGAACACGAACCTCAGCAATGCAAGTGCGGAACGTAATTCTGGGGCAAATGGACAGGGTAATAGTGCAGCTGCAGGCGCCGCTGGTGGAGCCGCAGGAGGTGCGGCAGCTGGTGGAGGAACCTCTGATGGATCTGGTGAAGCTGGTGGTGCAGGGGCAGCCTCGCCGATTGCAGACGCACAGAACGGAAGTGCCGGAAGTCCCTCTGGACAAGGACAGTCTGGGACAGGCGATAATACCCAACAGAAGCCTACCATGAAAGATCGCTGGAACAATTTCCAGAATTCCGACATGGCTAGAGTAGCCAATATTGCTGGCGGAGCCATTTTGGGCGGAATTGGCGGAGCATTTACTGGTGCCGGACTTCATGGCCTTGGAGCCCCCATCTCTTCCGCTGCCGATTCCCTTGTTGCCAGCCGGGGACAGCAGAAGCAAAAGGCTGATGAAGATGAGCAGAAGCGGCAAGACCAAGCGAACGCCGAAGACGGACAGAATCCTGGTGGAAACGACAATGGCGCAGATGCAAACCTTGTCGGCGACCCGAATTTGCCCCTCAACATGGAGTCTATGGGGAAAAGGAAAGCCAACGACTCTACAGGTGACCAGCCAATGCAGGTTCGAGACCTCGATCAAAAAGAACTTGATAAGCAGGGCTTTTCTGATATAGAGAATACCAGAAGGAACATGGAGTTCACCGCAAAGGGCGATTCTGCTCAAGCGAAAGAACTTGGCGCATATGCCGACTACCTCGACGGATTAAGCCCTGAGCAAAGGAAGAAAGAGGTCAATGATCGCGGAATTGAAGCAACCCGCGTGGGCGATGGTGTCCAAGTCCGTATAGACAAGGACAAATGGTCCCGTGCAAACGGTGGCGCTGAAATCAGCGCAAGTAAGGATCGGAAAACCGGAGATTCAAAGATGACCATTAAGTCTCCCGACGGTGGGCCTGCTCCATCCTTTACCGGTGCAGTTAAACACGCCAACGTTCATCCTGTTGATGTTCCCAAGGCAACCCAGTCTGGCGTTTCAATATTGAAAAACAAACAGGAGCTTTCTCGCCCACAGGACGTGGAGCAAAAAATGAACGAGCATGGCATCACTGGCGCCGCAGCTGCAAGGGTCGCAGATCGAGTAGGCGCCATGAGAGAATTGCAGGCACAGGGAAAGACTCCTTCTGAAGCAGCAAGACTGTCGAAGAAGATGGTTTCAGGCGTACAGGCAAGAAGGGCAGAACTCTCCATTCCCAAGGCAGAGCTTACTCCCGCCCAGACGGCAACCATGATAAGGGCCGTACAGGATGGAGAGGCTGCTGGTACTCCGTCAATGTACCGAGCCGAATATGAACCTGGCACGCAGGCCCCATCCTTCGATTCTGGAGACTCCTCAGCTGATACATCCTTCACTGGTGTTATAAACCGGAGTCAGCCCGCAGTCTCACCAGTTGAAGTCGACACTGGGTCTGCTCCGGCAGAACCAGGCTCTGCCGCCGCTTTTGGCGCAGTTGACGCTAGTTACGTTCCCATCTCTGACCATCCTGGCGGCAATACAGACTCTCCGGTCCTGACAGAATCCACAGAAGTAGCTCCTATGCCGGCATCTACGACTGAGACAAACAGCGTTCCTTCCGTATCTATGTCTACGCCAGCAACTACCGGCATCAATCCTGACCTGGCGGCAAGGTACGCTGTCTATAAGGATTCAAAGCAGGAGACTGGCTCTGTATCTGCGGCATATGCGGCGTCGCATAGGAACATCGGAGTTCCAACATCCGCCCCCGTTCACGCTCAACCTGCCCCCAATGGAGGAGCAGGGATGGCAAATGTCAATATGGGCAGAGCGAATAACCGTCCTCCGCAGCAGCCCGCCCAAGTTCAGCCTCCCGTTTCCTCGAACCAGACCCCTGCGTCATCCGCTACTCAGGGCCGTCCAACCCCAACACCTGCAACCAGTCACCCCTCCGCTCCTCGCAGCTGGGCGCCTGGTTCCAGACCTGCAAATCCTCACAGGGAGGTTCGGACTGCGACTCAAACCGATTCAGCCCCTGTTTCTGAGCCTATCCAGGCGGACGCACCGCCGCCGCCCCCGGCAGCCTCGAATTACGATATCCCCATTGAGGCTATAGAACCGAGACGCGACGATGTTATGACACAAGCAGAGTTGGATGCTTTGAGCGAAGAAATTCTTGGTGGAGACCCTTTCGACGACCCCTTTGATGATTAAAAAATCCCTCCTCTTGCCACAATTTTGTGTGGCGAGGGGAGGGATTCTTCTTTTATGCAATCAGCTCCGCAAGAACCATCTGTTTATCCGTGTAGGTCAACAGGAGCTTTTCCTTTGCGCGGGTGACGCCCACATAAAAGAGCCGTCTGGACTCCTCATCAATGGGAAACCGCTTTAGGCTCAGAAGGACAATGTCCCACTCAAGCCCCTTGGCGGAATGCGTTGTGATCAGTGTCACACAGTCGGTTTTTTCCTGGGCGGTACTCAGGGTGTCTCTGATGCCATAGTCCCGGTACTTCGTGCAATAGGTGAGGTACTGATTGAGGGTGCTGTAGTTGAACCTCTTCATTCTCTCAACGAAGGAATCCGCCACATAGTCCTCTCGGGCATCCTCAATGAGGGTCATAAACGCATCAATCTTCGCCTGTTCCGTTTTGCAGGAGTTGACTGCCTTCATAACGACCTCGCCGGAAGCCTTTAGCGTTGCTGCATCGAAGGGGTCCTGTCCCAGAGACTTCGCATATAGGGACAAGGACGCCAAATCGGTGTTGTCCAGGATGAAGGACGCAAGCCCGATGACAGCCTTGACGAATGCCTCGTCTGCGATGATTTCCGGCACTTTCAGAATGGTCGGGATTCCGGCCTTATCCAGAAGCGCCTGCTGTTTAATCAGCTCCGCTCTGGTACGGCAGAGAATTGCAATGGAGCTGGGCGGCGTCCCGTTCTTAATGAGTTTTCGGACTTGCCTTGTGAACAGGTCCTGCTCCTGGTCGTCATTCAAAACAGCCATCACCGCCGGCTTCACATTAGAATTCTTCTTGTGGGCTTCGATAGCCTTACCAAGATGAGCCGTCTTATAGATGATTTTATTCGCCATCTGGATAATGGGAGCCTGGGACCGGAAGTTGGCGGTCATGTCGATGTCCACCATGTTCGGGAAATAAGATCCGAAAGAAACCAGGTTCTCCGGGGAGGCGTTGCGGAAACCGTAGATAGCCTGCAGCTCGTCTCCCACGACGACCAGGGACTTGATACCAGCGTTTCGCTTTTTCAGCTCCACGATAATGTCAATTTGGTTTGGATTACTGTCCTGGAACTCATCGACTACGATATGCTCATAGGGCATCTTCTCAAATACCCCATAGTCTGCCAGCTTCAGCAGGAGCCGGAGCTGATCTTCATAGTCGATGGCATTGATTGCCAGCAGCTCCTTGTTGTACTCCTGATAGATATCCAGCAGTTCCGCAGAGAAATTTACTACGGTAGAACCAAGCGCCGCCAGGACCTCAGCCTCCGTCTCCACATGGGCAGACTTCATGGTGTCAATCCACTTGCCCAGCTTCACGACGGCTCCTTCTGCAGCCCTGGTACTCATAAAGGGATTTCTGTAGTCCAGAGGAAGGGAGCGGTGCTTCTCCAAAAGCCGGATAATGATATCCTTCTTGGAGATGTCATCCACCAGGGAAGGCTTCTGTGTGAAACCCAGCAAGGAATAGTTGTCATCAAGGACATGCTGCCCCCATGAGTTGAACGTCTCCACCTGAACCTTTTTCACATCCAGATTCAGGCCCTCTACAATTTTGCCGGAAGCAAAGCTCTGGAGCCGGGTGGACATCTCTTCCTTCGCCTTTTCAGAGAAGGTGACCATGAGGATCTTGGTGGGGTCAACGCCCTCTTCCAGAAGACCAAGGGTACGAAGGGTGACGATGGTGGTCTTACCGCTGCCGGCAACTGCATTGACCCTGCACTCGCCTTCCCGGAAGGAAATAAAGGACAACTGGGCATCAGTAAGAGTAATATCATCAATTGTTTTCAGTGCCACCTCTGGGCGTTCCATCTTATGCCGCTTCTCGAACTCCGTATAACAGAGGTCGTAGTACCGGCAATCCTTACAGTCGGACTTCTCCGTACAGGTCTTCGTCACATCAGGAGTGGCAGACTCGTAATTATCCTCTGCCACCTGAGCATCGCTCGTCGTGAAGTGATGGGTGAGGATATTCTGCTCTGCACGATCCTCGAAATTCGGCACGAGAGTCTTTGCGGAATCGCTCCGGCTTTTGAGGTAGTAGATAGCGCCGAAAACAGGCTTCTTTGTGATGTCAATTCCCAGCCGGATGGCTTCCGCCTCACCGGCCCTCTGGAGCATTAGCAGCTCTGCGCTTCCTCCTGGTTTTGTCGCTGTAGAACGCCCGCGGGAAGAATACTCCGGCTGCTTATATTTGAAGCAAATTGCTTCCAAAGCTCCGCCACGGTCTACCAGCCAATGAACCCGTTTGGTTCTTTCCTGTCCGGCAATCTTAACCTTATTGGAGAAGTCTCTGGAGATAACCGAGCCAGCCTTCTGACGAGCCTTTTCCCAATTCAGCCATCGGCAGATGACAAACTCCATACGGCTCTGCTCCTGTTCCTTCTCAAAGGACAACATAACGGAGCCGCAAGTGTCAAATTCCTTTTTGATCAGTGCTTTAACAGAGGAGGCAGCTGCCCGGGACACATCCATCTGCATGATGACATTTTTCATGATGGATCGCAAAGCGCCCTGCTTAGTTGCGCCGAAACGGATACTTGTTTCCTTCAGGAACTCTTCGCGAGGACAAATTCTCTTGTACGCCATAATAAACTCTCCTTTTACTTTTTTGAAAAAGCCGGCGCTGCATGGATTTCGCATACGCCGGCACAGGGGTATTCTCCAGAAAAATCAGAGGACCCAGATAACCCTCTTTTCGGCACTTCCGACTTCGCACTGATTCTTCTCAATCGCTTCCTTCAGATTACAGCCAACGGCATCAGCCATACCGTTTTTAAGAGGATCGTCACCATAGAAGCCGCCGCAGTTATCAATCTCATCCCAGCAGCCATCCTCACTCCCATCGTCAACGAATTCATGAAGTTCATACCAGTACACCTCACCGGTAAGATACTGATTAGACATCTCCACATCGTCCTTCATGATCTCTGCAGCTTTTTCCCGCCAAACACTATCGTTGTTGGGATCCAGTCTAAACTCGGTTACCACCCGATCCTTAAGGGCGATGATGAACCCAAGAAAACCAGAATCCCACCGGTCGTTGAAGGGGTAAACACGGGGCTCGCAGGAAATAGACAGCCCGCCGTGATCATATCCCCAGATTGGAAGCCATTCGGCATAGGGCCTGAGCAAAGCTTGGCAGTCCTCAATTCTCAGTTCATCGAGTACAGAGTATACGATAGAGTCCTTCGCTACACCCCCGAAATCGTACTCATCAGAACCAGGCTTCAAGCTGACGTCGTAAAATCCCGGATCGTCGTCGCATTCTCTTGCGCTGACGCTGGAAAGCTTTCCGGCAATTATGGCCTCATTGACATCGCTCTCGGGCACGTTTTTTCGCACCAAATCGACCCAGAACTCACCAGCATCCATCTTCCCAATGTCGTCACCAATGGAGTAGCGCCGGTGCCAGCAGGCCATAGTGGTCAGCCGTTCCTGTGAATCATCCATATTGCGGGGGTTGTCAGGCATGGTTTCCTGATGAATATGAAGACAGTAACGGTCGACATCGTCTTCCCACTTAATGGTCATGTGATCGCGAATGTTCATTTCGATTCTCCTTTTCGTTTTATCCTTATTTTGTCAAGCCTTTGACATTATTGGTTGGATGATACTATGCAGAAAAGCGAGAAATTATAATACCTGGATTTATGCCGGTTCCCTGCAAAAACATAAGAACCACCAGAATCCCCGCCGCTCCCCCCAACAGTACCCTGATGACGCTCTCACATCTTCCCCCTGTTTTGATTTTGGCGAAATGAATGCGCCTTGATGAGAGGGGAAAGAAGAGAGGGATCCCACCTGGGTTGAGGCAGTCCAGAAGGATATGTGATAAGATTCCAGCGAATAGGCAGTTTCCCCAAGCCGTGTATTTTGAAGCGGGACACTTCCAGACCCATAGGGCATAGAGCAGGAAATACAGAGCGGGTGTATGGAACACCCCCCGATGGGAGAACAAGAAAGACACCAGGGCATTGACTGGGCGCAGTGCCTTGGAAATCCTGCTTTTAGGATGGTCTATGTCAGGAATCAGTCCCCCAACCACACCCACGCCAACGGCAGTAATGAGAGTCGGGACAGCTTGAATATCAGGATTGAAAATTAGCACTGCGGCGGCGGCAGCGGCTCCGCCAATCATGTGAGTAGCAGACAGCATAAAAAATCCTCCTTGACCGTTTTGCTGGATACTATGCGGTCGAGGAGGAAAATATCGAATTTTTTCGGGATTTTTCAGATTCTCAGAAGAGCAAAAAACAGGAGATGGACTGGGTAGAACAAATAAGTCATCCACTGAAGACCCTTGCCTGGTTTCTCGGATGGTGCGAAATCTCCCTGGGGAGGTACAAGGAATGCGCTCAGCCCACCAATGCCCTGAATCGGAAACCCGAATCCATACCCGTAAAAAACCCCAAGCGTAGTTACGATAAAAGCGGTATTCATTACGCCCAGATTTTGCATATAGAAGAACGCAATTGCAATCGCAACGCCGTACCAGCTATATTGAAGCTGCAGAAAAACGGCAAAAAATGCGAATATAGTTCCTACAAGGATTTTTCCGGGAGCCGGCAGGGAAGGTCTGTCCAGGAGCCAGTACATGACCAGATAGGCAAAGAGAGATGCGTAAATATTTTGTGGCATGAAGAAAAGCCCCCCAGACATGGCGAGGGAATATGGAAAGTAGGAGATGAGGAACAAACTCATCGTCCGGAACAAATACCTTTTCAAATCTTTTGTTCTGTGGTATCCATCTGCCAGCAGATACACAAACATGGGAAACGCCAGCCGCCCAACGGTACGGAACAGGATGTTGTTATTCAACAGAAACAGTCCGATATGATCAATCAACATCAGTAAAATTGCAGCAAGTTTGAACTGATTTCGCGTACAAGGCATACAAAGACCTCCTTAGAATTATGCCGAATGTTATGCGAAAGCCCTTGAAAATATAGGAGAAGGTGTTGTGTCAAAATAGAGAGAGACGGATCATGGAGGACACAAGAATGCGGCGGACATTTATTCAGAAAAAAGGCAGGGTTTCACAGCGGGAAGCCCAGTCATTTTTGAATGGTCTAATGACACTGCGAGCCACCCACAGTGGGTGGCTCGCAGTGAATCAGTCGGCATACTTTAATGCAAACGCAGTCTCGACGTCAATCGCCGGGACAAAATTGATTTTTTCGCAGTAAGTACTGAAGTTAATCAGCGACCAACTGTTGTTGGAAGAGTCGTTGAAGGTGACATCTGCCGCCATGTACGTTCCGTCCGAAGCCAGAACCACATTCATCACATGATACACGCCATCGACATACCCCCGAACCTTAACACTCTGAAAGCCAGCCTGCTCAGCCAAAAGAGTAAACAGGTTCGCATACCCCTGGCAGACAGCCTTCCCAGTGGAAAGCGCGCCTTTTGCAGTCAGCTGTGAGGAAGCAAGGGTGAGGGCCTTGGAGTTAGCAGCCGCCTCTTTGTCGTAAGACAGCTTGCCCTTGATGAAGGCATCAATACTCTCAACGGCTGTACCCGCAGAAGAGCAAAGACTCTTCAACTCTTCTTCTGTAAATTCTTCCGTTGTAGAGGAAAGAGAGAGCTTCAGAGTCATGCTGCTTTTCAGTATTGACGCCTCCACTGTTGGGGTCTCGGACTTGGTGGAGATGGCATCAACGTATGCCTGCACTTCTCTCCGAACAGCAGATGCTTCCTCTACCGAAGCGACTGTGATTTCAGCGTTTTCGTTAAGAAACAGCTCCTTAACGAGGGTCATGCTGATATTATCAGCAGCAAATGCAGTAGAGGAGATCGCCAGAACGGTGCAGAGAGCGAGGATTGCGCAAAGAACCTTGTTAATGATAGCCTTCATTTTTTCATACATCCTTTCAATAATTTTACTTTTCGTTTCAGCCTTACGAAAAATGGTTGCTGCGTTATATGCAAAATGAAAGAAAATCATAAAAGGAAAAAAGAAATTCCGCCCCCCGGCTAATAGGGGCGGAATTTTCATGACGCAACGCAAACTGGTGGGCAGACTGCCTGGATTCGGGTAACCAAATTGGATTCTCTTTCTATTGTTGTTTCCCTATACAGCCCAGACTTCAATGCCTCTTTGCTCCCAACCAAAACCACCATCTTCTTGGCTCTGGTGAGAGCAGTGTATACTAAATTCTTACTTAGACTTGTCCCCTGCAGCTCATGGACAGGCATGATGATTACTGGAAACTCACTGCCTTGCAGCTTGTGTACGGTCAGGGCGTATGCAAGATCCAGCTCTGTCAAAGCGGAATATGGATACCAAACGTCCCGGTCGGGATACTCCACTCGCAAAATCTTATCTTTTTCATATCCAATCTCTCGGATAAATCCAACTTCGCCATTGAACACTTCCAAATCGTAATTATTTTTAGTATGAATCACTTTATCGTTTACCCGGAAGTCCTTATCCTGATAGGAATAAGCCTGGCCGTTTGGATTAAGAGCTTGTTGAAGCGAAAAATTCAGACCGTCTACACCCAAATCGCCAAACCGGACGGGGGCGAGAACTTGAACATTCTCCAGAGAATAACCGTATGCTTTTTTTGCCTGTCCAATGGATGCAATGATGTATTTTATGATCCGTCTTGGGTCTTTTTCATCGATAAAATAGAACTCCCCACCCTTCCCATGACTATACTGCAAGTCGGGGTCTTTTCCCGGTGGACGATTGATAATCTTGCTTGCATTTAATGTAATCAGGCTGTGAGAGCCCTGACGGAACACATGCTTGAGCATGGTAACCGGGATCGCTTTACAGGCTATAAGGTCCCGGAGAACGAGTCCGGGGCCGACGCTGGGGAGCTGATTGTAATCGCCGACAATGACGATTCTTCCACAGTCATTGATAGCGTCAAATAATTTAGAGCACAGGTCTATGTCCACCATAGAAAACTCATCCACAAATAAAAAGTCACATTTCAATTCTCCACCCCGGATGGTCTCCAGAAAAGGCCCGATTTTTAACATTCTATGGATGGGGGAGGCAGACTTGCCTGTCAATTCAGAAATGCGGATTGCGGCCTTTCCTGTAGGGGCGCAGGCTTTGACAACCGCATCGGGAGATAGGAGCTGGATGGCATAGATAATGGCGTTTAGTGTCTGGGTCTTTCCGGTACCCGGGCCTCCCGAAATGATGGATACGGGACTGGTCAGTGCCTTTCGCACCGCATCCGCCTGTTCCGGAGCCAGCCGGATGCCGCAGGACTGCTCATACTGAGTAAAAAACCAGTCAATATCGTCCGGTGCGTAAACCTTGGATTTTAACTGGTGCATGAATCCATTGAGACATTCAGCGATATGTCTTTCACTACGAAGGTTGCTTGTTAGGTAAATACATGGCTCGCCATTGATATCATCCCTTGTGAGGAAGCCGCCATTCTCCAACTGGGTAATGGCATTGTCCAGTGCCTGGGGAGAGAAGGGGAAGTCGCCAGCTTTGGATGAGTCAAACAGAAACCTCTTCATTACCCGCTGAATTGATTGCCGGCGAAGAAAGACGTTTCCATTATTTGCGGAATCCATCTGAATGGAAGCAAGGAGTCCGTATTTGCAGCGCTGAGAGCTGTCTGGTGCATTTCCGGCTTCCAGATAAAGCCGGTCTGTCGTACGGAAATCCAGAAGCCCATCCGTATATAAAGTATAGGGCTTTGCTTCCAATGTGCGAACCGCCCCATCACCATACTTTTTAAAGATTGGCATGGCGTTACGGCAATCGATTTCATGCAGCTGAAGGAAAAGAAGAATTTCCTCAAAGAGGGCGTTCTGCATGACTTCTGACCGTACTTCGTCCGTCAGATCCTGCGACAATCCCAAAAAGTCATAGGCGTTTGGGTCATTCCTCAGGGCAGTAATGGCATCCAGTCCATACTTCTCCATGATTTTGTCAATCATCTTCGGGGTAATTTTCTTAATACTGGCTTTCAAAAACAACCGGATTTCACTTTCTGTTACTGGTTCAATCCGCTTGCTCTTTGCAATGGTGATTTGCGTTCCATGGAGCTCATGGAAGGATTCTGTTCCTTCAATCTCAAATTTGTCTCCTACAAAGGCGCAATAAAGATTCCCTACAAACGTGTGTTTCTCCTTTGTGGCTCGATAAACCTTTTTCTTGGGCATCAGTGTAAGAACAGTCCCAGAAAAAACGATATAGTTGGTTTCTTTGTTTCTGTATATGATTTTGTCTATGGCTACCGTCATCTGCCGCAATGATATTTCCCCCTTTCGCCGTTGGGTGTTGCGAAGGTATACTATGCCAAACCGGGTGAAAATATCGACTGCATGCAGAAGAAATTCTGCAAAAAAATTATAAGTTCTGCCGGGAAAAGTCCTTCCTATATTAGATAGAAAACGGAAAAATTTCAGGTTTTTGTCAGCAGAGACATCCTGCCAGGAAAGGGCCTCTCGTATATTCGCTCCCATGCCGGCCACTCTTCGAAAGAATTTGGGCTTGGTTTTATATTTTTTCTTCGAACCGCATAGTATATCGCAAACAATCTAAAAAAATGGCTGGATTGTTCAGGAGATACCAACCCGAAGGAGGAGATATAACCAATGCATGGGTTATTGATTGCAGAAAAACCGTCCGTGAAACGGGCTGTCGAGGCCGTATATAAGAAAGAGGCAGGCAAGCTGCCTTTTACTCTGGACTTTGCGGCCTTTCATGGACACCTGATGCAGTTGCTCGAACCGGCGGATTACAACCCTGCTTGGTCCGATTGGAGTAATCTGCCAGTCATTCCGGACGCATTTCGGTATAAGGCAGATGATGTTAAGTCTGTCAATGAACTGACGGCAAAAATCAAGCAGGGCAATTATGACTTCGTCGTAAATGCCTGCGATGCTGGAAGAGAAGGGGAACACATCTTTTGGAGTTTTTATGAGACTCAGGGATTCAAGCTGCCCGTCAAGCGGTTCTGGGTCTCCAGCGTCACAGCTCCCGCCTTAAAAAAGGCACTGTCTGACCTGCGGGACTATAAGGACTATGAGGGGCTGAGACAGTCTGCCGCATACCGGGCGCAGTTGGATTGGCTGGTTGGTATGAACTTCACAAGAGCTGCTACCAATCGAAAAGGGGAAACAACATCCATTGGACGGGTTCAAACCCCTGTTCTGAAGCTCATCGTCGACCGGGAGCTGCAGATTCGAAACTTCAAGCCGGAGGATTTTTATGAGGTAAAGGGTGTCTTTAAGGTCAACGGCGTTGATTTCGCCGCAACCCATATGATTGCCCCTGACTATAAAGAGACCCGGTTCAAAAAGAAGGAAGATGCGGACGCTATCGAGGCAGCAACGAAAAGCAAAGCACCTGGAACCGTTGCTGGAACAAAGAACGAGACCAAATCCGTACCCGCCCCCACGCTCTATTCACTGACCGAGCTTCAGAAAGCTGCGAACCGCATGCTTAAATTCAAGCCCGATAAGACGCTGAGCATTGCTCAGAAGCTCTACGAAGACGGATTGCTGACATATCCCCGGACGGAATCTCGCTTCCTGCCTACAGACATGATTCCCGAGATTCCCGCCCATATTTCTCCCCTGACCTCTGTTCCTGAACTGGCGGCTGTCGCTTCCGGCATCGGGCAGGCGGAAATTGACCGGATGCTGAAGGGGAAGTACGTAGACGATGCCGGAATCACCGACCACCACGCCATCATCCCTACCGACCAGACCCCCAACTGGGCGTCTCTTTCTAAAGATGAACAGGCGGTCTATTCTCTGGTCGGCAAGGCGTTTTTAGCGATTTTCCTGCCCCCTTACCAGTCTACCGTTTCCACAATCCTTGTGAATGTGGGCGGACATCTCTTCAAGGCAAAAGGTAATGTTGAGATTGATCCTGGATATACGGTCCTGTATCCGAAGAAGGCCAAGAAGGAAGCAAAGCTGCCTGTCTGCCAGAAGGGAGATAAGGCGGATCTGGTCAAGTCCAGCGTAACAAAGGGAACAACGAAGCCCCCGGACCGGTACACCCCGGATACTATTCTGTCCGCAATGAAAAACGCAGGGCAGGATCTTCCTGACAGCGCCATGCGCTCGACCCTGCGGGAGGCGGAAGGTCTGGGAACCCCAGCGACGCGGGCCGACATCCTTGTCAAGCTGGAAAGTCGGGAGTATGTCAAACTTGAAAAGAACGCTTACTATGCCCTGGATAAAGGCATTCATCTGATAGAGGAAGTTGGAGATCGCCCATTCAGCTCCGCAGCCCTCACCGCAGAGTGGGAAGGGAAGCTCCAGGAAGTAGAAAAGGGGAAGTATACGGGGAATTTCCGCCAGGAGATGGAAGCCTTCGTCACAGACGAGACCGCCTACCTGTTGGGGAGTCTCAAGGGTACATACCGGATGACGGTTGGGAAATGCCCGTTCTGCGGCGGCGATGTTGTGGATTTAGGCAAATTCTACTCCTGCAAAAACCGGAAGAAGGATGACCTTAACGCATGCAGTTTTGCCTTTAACAAAGTCATCGCCGGCTATACGTTGACGGAAAAGGATATCGAAGATTTGCTGGCTGGCGGAGAAACGGAAGCGCATGATTTTTCCTACAAAGGAAAAAAATGGACTGCTCCGTTGTCAGCTGACAAAGAGAAGGGCGTAAAGTTCCAATCCCAGTTCACAGAAGCTCCTGTTATTGGAAAATGTCCATTCTGCGGCGGCAACGTTCGAAAGTACCAGAATTCAATCGCCTGCGAAAACAACAAGAAAGACAATCCGTCTTCGTGCAAATTCTGGATTCCGGTTCCTGTGTCTGGACATAACCCAACTGAACAAGACGTTCAAGCGCTTCTCTCAGGCAGAGAGACGGAACCTCACGAGTTTCACAATAAGGAAAAAAGTTGGACCGCTATGCTGTCAGCCAGCAAGGAAAAAGGAATTGTCTTTAAATATCCGGAGCGGAAAGCTGTTGGGAAATGTCCAATTTGCGGCGGAGCCGTTGTGGAAATAGGCAGTGCCTACCTTTGCGAAAACCAGAAACGGGATGACCCCAACTCCTGTACATTCTGGTTCGCAAAAAAGATTGGCGGTTCAATCATATCGACCGAGGAGGCTGTACAGCTCCTTCAAGGTAAGGAAACGGCTCCCAGAATGGTTAAAACAAAGACGGGAAAAGACTGGAAAGTCTCTTTTTTCATCTCTGACGAAGGGAAATTGCAACTCAAAGATCAGGAAGCCAGAAAGCAGATTGGAATCTGTCCTAAGTGCGGGAAACCGGTCGTTGCCAGTGAAAATAACTTTTACTGCAGCGACAAACCTGCCTGCCAATGGTCGATGTCCCGAGTTGTCAAAGGAACGGCGTTAAAGGATGAGGATGTTGCCGCTCTGCTCAAAGGTGAGCGGACTCGAATGATGTCTTTTACATGGAGCAGCGGAAAACAGGGAAATGCAGCCCTGCGCCTGCAAAACGGAGAACTGAAATGGTTCTTCGATAATTAGTCTCAGTAAGAGGAGAGAGTGGAAGTTTCCGCCCTCTCCCTTTCTTTTTGCCAAATGTCTATAAGGAAGTTCAGGCTTTATAATTTTTACCCAAATTGCATACAAACCAACAAGTTGAAACAAAAGGCGTTTCACAAAAAGGCTAAAAAAAATAAAGGAGAATGAGTTATGTCCAACATTAACGCAACAAAGGTTTTATCCGGACTCAAGGCTGAGGGGGTTACGATTGGCGTTCGCTCACTGGCGAAGTACATGGCGTCCAACTGCGTTCTGGTAACGCCTCACATCGGTCGCGCACGAGGCTACATCCCTATGACAGATTCCGCTTACGGGATCGATCTCTCCAATTTCACGGAAGAGGGCGGAGCGTTCTACCAGACCCGCGTTTCCCAGTCCCACCTCAACTTTATCCCTCCCAAGGATGAGGCTGAGTTGGCAACGATTGAGAAGAGGCTGCGCCGGGCGGTGGAACTCCGTTCCTTGACTGATGGGTTCATGCCCATGTCCGCCTACGATGATCTGAGGGAGGAGTTCCTGAAAAACCGCAGCGATTACTTCAGCAAGCGGGACGAAATCGTTCAGAAGTGGAGCGCCCTTACCACGGATTTTGAATTTGGGCTTGATGAAATGCTCAAAGGCGTTCAGATCCCCCAGACCGCCAGGGAAGAACTGAAGAAGCGATTCCTGAGCCAAGTCCCGTCGATTAGGGAGTATCAGTCATCGTTTTCTATGACACTCCATGTCCGGGCCTTTCCGGCAGAAGAGGCAGCGATTCCCGAAGGACTCAGTTCCAGTATCGCTGCCGACATCAAGAGTACATGGTCAGATGAGGTTGTTCAGACCGCCCTCCTGTCTATTGAGAATCTGATTGGGCAGGGCTGGAGCAGGCTGGTTGCGGCTATGCGGCAGTACGAGAAAGGCGCATCCATCCGCAACTCCTCCATCGTCCAGATAGAGAAGTTCGGCTCTGACCTGCTGTGGAAGAATGTGTTCAAGAACCCCATCCTGGCCCGGCTCAGTAGTGAACTGAAGGGGATTTCCTCTATGAACGAGGATGACCAGGCCGACATCATGGAGGGGGCTATTGGCTACATTTACGCATATGCCAAGGATGTCCGCATCAACCTGGATATGAAAAAATGCCCGTACGATCAGGCGCAGCTTGACGCTATGAGCTATGTGGCCTTTTCTCAGGCCAAGAAAGGAGCCTAAAAATGGCAAAGTTCACGTTTTTGGCAAATCAGCCTGGGCTTGTGCAAATCGGTACCATCATGGACCTGTCCGCCAGCAAAACCGATCCCTCCGGCGTGGAGGGGGCGGTCGACGGAAAGCCGGTCGGAATCATCTCAAACGATCCCAACCTGGCTTTCGGCAAAAAGTCTGCTCCTGCAAAGAAAATCCGGGAGTCTGTCATAGACCATCCCCAGTGTGCATCTGCGCATGGCCTGGTTCTTAGCTGTAAAACGCAGCAGAACAGACAGAACAAGACTCTGGACTATCTCTATGAGACGGAGCTATATGTTGTTCCCAAGAGGACTGCCAACAAGTCCGAAAAGACGGATTCCCTCCTGTACCTGGTAGGCGGGCGATCCGTAACGAATCCCAAGAAGGCAGAACTTATCGGGCAGCTTCAAGCTCTGAAAAATGATGGGAAACCTATCGCGGTTCGTGTTCAAATTCTCCGGATTGGCACTACCTACTCGGTTGTTCTTCCGGAAAATCCCGTTGCGGGAGCTTCTGCCGGGACAATTAAGACTCCAGATGACATCCTGTCCCAACTGGTTCAGGACGGCGAGACTTATCCCGCAGCCGTGGTTGCGCTGAATGGCCGGGACTACACGATTGAGATTCTTCCGGAAATTAAGAATCTTTCGGACTACTACCCCCTCATTGATGCCGCTGTCGCCCGCTGTGCCGGGCAGAGTAAGGTTATTGAGTCCAAAGTGGAGACCATGCTGTCTTCCCGCTTTGAGAAGCAAGCTATTGAGACGGTTCTCGCCCAGATGCCCTCTCTTGGACTCGCCAGTCGAGGGGTTCCTACCCCCAAGACCCGCTATGCCCAGCGATCTGGGAACAACTTGGCGGACTTGACCTGCTACATGCTGGCAGGGAAGATGGTCCGCCTGGTTGGCGAGAAGGGAAGCGGTAAGAATACCCTTGTCGAAACTGCCTGCTGGGTTCTGAACCGTCCCATGTGCCGGGTGCAGGGTTCTGCGGAGCTTGACAAGCTGGATCTTCTGGGTTCCCGTACCCTGAAGAACGGGGACACCGGATTTGAGCTGTCTGAGTTTCTTCAGACGCTGCAGAATGACGGTATTGCCGTTATTGACGAGGCCAACACTGTCAGACCGGAGGTTCTTACTATCCTCCACAGCCTGACAGACGGCGCGCGGTCCATTGACGTTCCTGGCTACGGCACGGTACGCATGGGACCTCACGCCTGTATCCTCTATACTATGAACGAGAACTATGTAGGCACTGGCGAGATGAATGCCGCCACTATCGACCGTGGCCCCACAATCCTTGTGGAGCAAGAGCAAGACATGAGCGCTCTTCTCAAAGCTGCGGTTCCCGAAGCCTCCAAGGAAGACATCAACACCTGCTGCAAGGTCTCTAGTGAGATTCGTTCCGCTACACAGAGCGGAAGCGGGGCGTTGACTGCCGACGCCATCACTGTTCGCGGCTACATCGACGCACTGCAGTGCGCTCAATTCATCCCCCTGCGCCGCGCTCTCATCCAGAATGTTGCCAATAAGGCACAGTCTGCGGCTGAGCGGACCACCATTGAGGCAATCATCACCGCAAACGTCGCCTAAAAACCAAATCAGCAGAAGGGAGTTCACTCCTTTCTGCTGATTTTTTTGCCCCCAATTTTTAGATTTGTCAGTCCTGTTCCCATAACGTTGTTCACTAAAATCCTGCCTGAAGAACCGCTCTAAAAACTTCTCCGCGCCTGGCGGTCTTATCGTTGCGGTACACATCGTCCTGTGTCCCTTCTGACTTGCTGGAGACCTCAGAATTCATATCCGGCTTACTGCTAAACGCAAGAGAGCGCCTTCTGCCGGCAAAAAGCGGTTGCCGAACATAATTCAAGCTGCATCTCTGCGATGATTTATTTGCTTTTTATAACAATTCGGGTTTAGGCAATGCACGAAAATTTTTCAAAGCAGGTCAGAACAAAGTTGAAAAGCTGGTGGACAAAATTGGTCTTGTCTTGATGAGAACCTATAAAAATGAAAATTCTACATGGTTATCTCAACCAAATAGTCTCGACAAAAATTTCTAAAAATTTTATCCGAAAAATTTGATAATTTTTAGTGCAAACGCATATTATCTCCTAACCCCTCACCATAGGCATGTTTAAAAAGGCGATTCAGACGGGTGGCTCCCGGCTGAGCAAAAAGAAGGAGAACTTATATGAACAATGAGAACGAGCTTGTGCGAAATCTGAAAAGGTTTCGTCGTTGGTTGTGCGAAAACGCAGTGTCGCGGGTCGTCAATGGGTTTCTTCCAACCTTTCTGGACGACAAGTCCCGGAAGATTGATGTCATCGTTAATGACAGCATGAAGCCATGCACAGATGGCAAAACCATCTATGTGTCTCTGATCCAGGATTTCCTGGAAGATGGGTGGACTGTGTCGGAATGGATGATTGCCCTGAAAGCCGTTACCGCACACGAAGCGGAGCATGTCAACAGCAGTAACTTCACCGATGTGGAGGAGATTAGGACTTGGTACGGGAAGTATCTGGCGGACACATATAATCTTGACCCTACTATTGGGGTAAATATTGCTGCCGATGCGCAAAACATCGTTGAAGACGGACGCATCGAGCGGATTGCAGTTCAGCGACGCCCTGGCATGGTTCTTCCGTTCCGCATGCTCAATGAGGTGATTCGGGATGGGACAACGATCACAGGCAAAAACCCAACCAAGCAGGGCGAATATCATGACTTCTGGGGCAACGTTCTGAGCTATGCAAAGACTGGACTCTACAGCCCCGGAGCGGATGCTTATGCGGGAACCCGCATGGAGACTGTATTCCTGGGCGTCCAGGGTTTGATTGACGATGGCATCGCCAGTAATTGTTCCAGCAAATGCCGGGATTGCGTCCAGGAGATGCTGGAAGGCATAGCTCCTTACCTCGTCGATTTGATCAAGGAAGACCCCGATTTGGAGAACGAGCTGAAGACCCAGGAAATTACGGAGGAGTACACCTCCAACCAGGGTACGCCTGAGCAGGGAGGCAGTCAAGGTAGTTCCCGGCCCAACCCCCTGCGTGTCCCAGCACCCTCTGCCCAGCCCGCAACTCCGGAAAACTCAGGCAAAGATGGAGCTTCCGAGGAAGAACAGGGAAGCGGGAAGTCTGGACAGCAGTCTGAGTCAGCAACAACCGGATCTCAGTCCGAACAGGAAGGGGAAGAAGGGGCGTCTGCAAAGACCCCTGATAAATCCAGACAGACTGGTTTTTCCAATACCGACCGACACAGCGATCCTTTGGATCCGAGCGATCTGGACGAGATGAGGAGACAGATGGAACGGGAGCTTGCTTCCGCCAATCAGGCGGAAGCTGCGTCCAAGAATCAGCCCGACCCGGATAGTCCCAGCAAGGAGGATATTGAGTCCATCAAGGCAGAGTATTCCGGAAGGACTATGCCCATCAGCTACACGACGCTCAACATCCCACACAACAGTGAGCTTCCTGCTGATTTGAAGACCCAAGCGACAACCCTGCGTCGGGAAATCACTCGTATCCGAGAGTCAAAAAGCAGGGCTGCAAAAGGTCTGCGCAGGGGTACGCTCGACACAGGCGCTCTCTGGAAAACCGGATATCACGAAGATGCCATTTTCTCCAGAAAGCGGAATCCTGACGCCGGCTCTGCCGTCTTCTACCTTCTGATAGACGATAGCGGCTCGCAGGCGGAAGCCGCCTCGAAGGAGAATCAGTCGCTGAAGAAATACCAGGTGGCCCGCTATTCAGCGGCTGTTGTAGAAGAAGCAGTCAGGGGAATTTTCCCCTGTAAGATAGCCCTGTTCAATCAGGACTGCTCACGAGTCAACCACTACGTCATAAAAGGATTTGACGAAAGGAAAAGCGGCAACCGTTCCTGGAACAGTCTCCTGTCCAGAGGTCCCGGCGGAGGCAACGCCGATTCAGTCAATATCAGGATTGCCGCTATGGAGCTTTCTCGCAGGCCCGAGAAGAAGAAGGTTTTGTTCGTTCTTTCTGACGGGCTTCCCTCCGCCTACGGAAGCAGGTCGGAGGCTTATTCGGAAGTGAGGCAAGCAGTATTATCCGCCAGACGGAAGGGAGTCATCGTGATTCCCATTATGTTTGGCGATATGGAATTTCTCACATCATCCCAAAAAACATACGAGCTGATGTACGAAAAGCACATTATTTCGTGTGTACCCAAAGAAATCACCCCAAGACTCTGCACCCTCTTCCGTCAGGTTATTTGTAGGTAATGGAAGAGAGGGACCCCTCAAGGGTCCCTCCTCCATCCTAAATACAAGGTACGGAGGATATTTTTAGCGTGGCAACCGAAAAATATTTACCCGAAGGTTCTGATGGGAATCAGTTCGTCCCTGAGGAGCTGCCCCTCGCACCTTTTCCTGACGGGATTCAGGATTCTGAGAGATACCCAGATACCAAACACTGGAGCGAAAGCCAGAAGGCAGAATATCTGGAGAAAAATAAACCCCTCATTCGCTCCATTATCTCCCGAATCCGGAATATCCCGGACGCAGCCCTGAGTCAGGACGATCTCTTCCAGGAGGCGCAGCTCGCCTTTTGGCTGGCTCTGGACACCTACAATCCCCGCAAAAGGACACTGTTCACTACATACGCCCACAAGTGCATGCGTAATGCGGTGAATGAAAAACTGAGAGCGACCACCGCCTCCAAGCGAAAACCCAATACTCCGAGCATCCCTTTTGATTCCGGTTTTTCGGAATCTGGCGACGAGTATGTGGGCGGGGACAACATGGAAGTGCCCATTTCGTCCATCGCATGGCAGGCCCCGCCGGTAGAAGATCAGTGTATGCAGAACGAGGTGCTGAATTGTGCTTATAAAATTCTGCGCACGCAGTTCACTCCGGAAGAGCAACAGGTATTTCTCGCTCTTGCACAGAAGCAGGCGACTCAGAATGAGCTTGCGCAGCAGATGGGATGTTCGCAGGCGAAGATCTCTATGATGTTCAAGTTCATTAGAATCAGACTTTTTTACGAACTGAATCAAGCCGGATTTACTGAGATGCCTTAACAAAATTTCATCAACCGTCAGTCTGGTTCCTTTTATCGTTTTTCGGATTACCAGCTAAAAAGTCGCTCCTGAAACAATCAACCAACTTTCATTTTATAACAGGAGGAATTATAAAGGATGAGTATAAAAAAGGCCCTTTGCGTAGAAGATCTGACCAAGGACGTCCCCTTTGAGGATGTTCTGCCTCTCATTACCCCGATGATTAAGCGGCTGGCGTTTTCCGCAAGCAACGTCTACGGACTGGAGAAGGAAGATCTGGAGCAGGAACTCGCACTCAAGGCGTTCCTTTCCTGGCAGTCATGGGAGCCGGGACATGGAACTAAATTTTCTACCTACGTCTATGACGTACTGACCAAGCATCAGAAGTATCTGGTTCGCGGAGCAAAAACCCAACGCCACAACGGCGGCGCCCGTCCTGTCTCCCTCGACGGGATGAACGACAGCAGCCGTAACGGACACGACGGCGATTATCAGGTTTATGATTTCTGCGCAGACCAGACAGGGGTGGATATGGACGAACACCTTTACGTCACCGAGATGAAGGAGGTTATCGAGAGGGTCATCCTTTCGCTGCCCGCCCATACCCAGCCCATCATCCGCTCCCTCATCAACGGAAAGACCCAGGAGGCTGTCAGCCGGGAAACCGGCATTACGCAGTCTTTGATCAGCTACCACCTGAGCAACTTCCGGGTGAAGCTCCAGAAGGAGTTCGAGCGGAAGGGATTCGAAATCCATTTGTCTAAGCGTTAATCAGGAAAGCCGCCCTTCGGGGCGGCTTTCTTGCGTCTCATGATATTCTTGCGGCAATCTGCATAGAATCCACATGACTTCCGGTAGATTCCCCGCAAATATAAGAAAAAAGGAGGTAGTCTTTCTGCTGGGGACGGCCGGCCTTGGCAGACAAGAGATGTAACATGAAAATAAAAAATCTTGCGCAAGTATTTACCAGCGTCCTCCTCATTGTCATGCTTCTGTTTACGCAGGTCATTGCGTACGCCTTGGAAGTCCCTGTGTCTCAGACAGAGCATGAGATTGATGGAAAACAAACGCTGGTCAAAGTCTATGAGGTTTCCCCGTCCGTTGACCCCAACTCCCTCATTGAAGCGGATTTTGAACAGAATGGATTCATTTATCACATGACATCCATCGTCAAAGACGCTATCATGGTGGAGGATGAGGTCGAAGTAACACAGGAATATGAGGTCACCGTCTCTGTCTCCGATGGGGATAAGGCCAAAGCTAAGGCTTTTGACAGTATGCCAGCCTACATTGATTATGATCAGGACGGCTACAAAGGAAAGCTGTATCCCGTGCCGAACTCCCTGGAAGGAAGCATGACGGGTCAGACGCCTCACTCTGAGCGAAAGACTATCACCAAAACGTATTCCTACGACTACAACGATGACAGTCTTGTGCCAAAGACTAGCGGAAGCTACTCCTTGTCGTCTATCAGCTGGTCTGACGGCCCGTATCTGAACGACAGCTCTATCCCCAGCAGCTACACCGCTACGGCAACCTACTCCAAGACCTCTCATTACACCACTGTTGACGGCTGGTCTTTCACAATGTCCTATACCGGCAATGTGGAGTATGCGTCAGAGGACACCATTCGCTATACGCTGACATACATCGGCACGGTCCCAGAACCCGAACCGGAACCCGAGCCAGAACCTGAACCTACCTTCTGGGAGAAGGTGTTCGGGAAGACGGATTCGTCAGATTCTGCCGTTAATGACGGCGAAGCCAATCCCGATGCTCCACCCAAGAAGTCTGGCGGGCTTTCCGCCGCAAAGCTGATTCTGGGTGGTGTCTGTCTCCTGGCGGCCCTTGCAGCAGCCGGGTTCTGCGGATTCATGGCCTTCCGTTTCATTAAGGACAATCGCGTGGATGTCTACGGACGAGATGAGATGTCCGGTGAGTACCGCAAGATGAAGTCTGTCTGGTACAAGTCTGGCAAGGGCGAGATTTCCTTTGACCCTGCCGAATCCCCCTCCACCATGCACTACCGGGTCGTTCTGAAGCCCGGCCTTGCGGAGAGGGCGAAGGGCAAGGTCATTACTATCCGAGCTGGGAGCCAGATGTTTAAACAGACGGTCAGCGGTTCCGCAGGTACAGACTACGTAACAGAGGTCAATCTCGATCCTATGGGCTACTAAGCTCAAAACGCAAAAGAGAGCAGCAGGCTAAATACCTGCTGCTCTTTTATAACTTTTTTGTCGAATAAGATAGAATAAACACGGATTTTCGACAAAATACTGTCTCCTGATATAGAAAATCGCTTCTGCATACAACGATACGTACCAAACCTCGCAGTTAACTTCCAAGTAATTGAGAGGAGGACATCAATAATGTCGTTCGAATGGAAGAAACTGCTCCTTAGCGGATTGTCTCTCTGTATGGCCGCTCAGATGACCACTGGCCTTGCCCAGGCTGCGGAATATTACTACGACGGCGGAGAGGCTGAGAATGTCACCGCATACTACGATGGCGAGAACGCGGGAAGGGAATATTTTTACAGTGGCGAGAACTCCGGCGAGACGTTCCACCAGCCCACTTCTACTGACCAAAACTCCATCGCGAATAATGGTCAGATTGTAGTCGGGACGGATGGCACAGTTGCCGGCGGCACCACGGGTAATCAGACCTCCGGCCCCCTGTCCACCATCGACCTGCCTGTTGGCGAGTATCCGGAAGCGTTCGACTACAGCACAGACCTTGACATTGCGGGAAACACCGTGTTTCCCAACGAACTGGGCCCCACGACCCAGAACAGCAACGCCTACGTCCCCACCTTTGTCCCCACCGTTGACTCTGGTGCGCTGGCGACAGGCGCTACCTACACCAACCCTGCTGCGAGCTATACGCAGTCCGGCTACACATCTGCCGCCGGTGCGGTAGTCAGCGGCAGCCGGGGCGTCTATGCCATCTCCGCTCCCTTTGCCACCTACGGCTACGGCTTCGGTTTCAACGGCTACGGCGTCACAATGCCCGTTTATCGGGCCTTCACACCCCTGGCATCCCGCGTCTCCTACGGTTATGGCGCATACAATCTGGCTGCTTACGGCAATGGTGCTTACTACGGCCTGGCTACCTCTCAGGTGTCCATGCCCAGCATCACCAAGGGCGGAGCAATTGGTCGTCTGTCCATCCCCTCCATCGGACTGAACAAGTACGTATATGAGGGAACCTCCCAGGCGAGTATGCGCAAGGGTATTGCCCACTTCGACTGCACCAGCGGCTGGACGGGCAACATCGGCCTCGCTGGTCACAACCGGGGTTCCTCCGCTTCCTTTGCGAAGCTGAAGGATGTCCAGATTGGCGATACCGTATCCTACACCACCGCCTATGGCACGCTGACTTACGTGGTATCCAACATTACCACCGTTGCCACCACCGATACCAGCGGCCTGCTGCAGGATGGCACGAATAAGATCACCATGTACACCTGCAAGGCGAACCAGCCCGATGTGAAGCTCTGCGTCACAGCGTCTCTGGTAGGCTAAGCAACACTTTGGGAGCCGATTCCGGCCCCTTCGGGAAGGGCTTCCTGCTTTTTGCGGGGAGCCCTTCTTGTCTTGATTCATTCGAAAGGAAGGCTTTATTTTCATGGAAAAAATTCTTGAGCCATATACAAAATTCTGTGCGGACAAACGGGGAGAGGCTGGGAAGATTATGAGGCTGACCGTTGCGGCGCTCTTCGGATTTTTCCTGTTATTCACCCTGTTCCCGATTCTGTTCAGGGCTCCGCTCCTGGTAATCCCTGTTGTCTTTGCCCTTGCAGTCATTATGCTTTACTCGGGGTTCGTTCAAGGGATGGATGCCCTGGATAAGGGGAAGAAATCGTGCAGAAGATGGGTGAAGACTGGGTTGGTGCTATGCTGCGTATTCTTTGTCAGCATTCCCATGCGCCGGCTGGTCTACATCACCAAGAGCAGCCCACTTGCTCTTCTGTGGGTAATGGCAACCGTCATGACCGCACTCCTGTCCATTGTTTTTTTCATCTCCCCGACAAGCGAAAAACTATATGAAACATTGGACAAGGGGTTCTTGAACGCAGTAACAAACAAAAAAACTGTCAAACCAGGCGACTTGATCCTCTGCAATATCAAAGAGGAGGTGGAGGCCGGAGCTTCTGATCCCCGTGAGATCCTGCCCGCCAAAGACCGGTTCCTTCACATGCTTATTCTGGGCCCCACCGGATGTGGTAAAACGTCACAGTCGCTGATTCCTATGGTCCTGCAGGATGTCAACAATCCGGAGTGGGGAATTACCGTTCTGGAGCCAAAGGGTGACTTTGCTGTTAAAGCTTTTATGATGGCGAAGGAATTTGGCAGACCTGCTATCTATTTCGACCCATCCTATAAGAACTGCTCCAAATTCAACCCGTTGGCCGGCAGAGAGATCGACGTTGTGGAGAATATCGCCACCACCTTCAAAATGCTGAACCCTGACAGCCCCCAGTTCTTCCTGGATTTGAACGAGCAGCTTGTCAGGAACGCCGTCAAGGTGCTAAAGCGGCTGGACGCCAACGAGGGGGTAGAAGGAAAGTACGCCACCCTGATTCGACTTAGTCAGCTGCTGCAGAACTCCGGCGGACAGGGCCGGGATTTGGTCAACGCCTTCTCCAAGATCTCCGCCGCTATAGATTCCGAGGCCAAGGAGAACGCAGACATTACATCATGGTTCCTCAACGACTACTTCCCGGAACGGAGTAAGATCTATGAGAACACTGCTGGACTCCGCTCCCAGGTTGCTAAGCTGGTTTCCAATGAGTATCTGCACAAGATTTTGAACCCTGACTTTGATAAGGGCGAGCGCAGTGGGCTTGATTTTGCTGCCGGACTGAGGAATGGAGATATCCTGTGTATCTCCACGGCCCAGGTGCAGCTCCGGGACCTGTCCCGCTATCTTGCACTGTTCATGATGACCGGCTTTGAAACCGCCGTGGCTCGGAGAAGCGACGATGACCAGCAGCCCCATGCCATGTATATCGATGGACTCTATGATTTCTCATATGATGGCCTTTTCGATTTGCTGGCTTGTGGCAGGGCGCACCATGTTGGTCTCGTGATGTCTGCCCAGTCCAGGATACTGATGACCCGCAACAGAACAATCGACGACCGGAACCTCATTGAGAGGATCTCTGCCAATAGCCGGAACGTCATTCTCCATGCGGGCCTCAGTGAAGAGGATATCTCCTACTACATGTGCCAAATCACCATCTGGCATGACCCTATTTTCTTCCCCTCCAAGCCTCTCAAGGCCAAGGAACCCAGCAGGAAGGAGCTTGAGGAAGCCTGTGTATGGGATGAAGACAACCCTGGCAGGGTGGTCTGCTCGCTTGTTTCAAACGGTCAGATACGCCCGCCCGTCATTGGACATGTCCTGCCCTTCCCTGAGAAAACGATGGAGTCTCTGCGGGGAAAAGCCAGGGAATACCGAGTTCAGCACCAGCTGTCCTGACCGTCTCCTGATATTTCGGAGAGCATTTTCATACCAACATCCAGCGGCTTAAAAAAGCGGACTTCAGTTCCGTGTCGCACATCCCCTCCGTTCTTCAGGGCAAGTCCCTGGAGAGGCACAGGGAAGGGGATATATTCAGGAAATTAAACAGTGAAAGGAGAGTTTCCCTTGTCTGAAATTCAAAACATTACTCTGAGCGCAAACCGCGAGATTTCGAAGGCGATTGCCGACGAGCGGATTTTCTATGCCGTGGTTATGCGCGTTGTTCCGTCCAAGGACGGACAGCCCCAGCACATCCCCGTCTCCGTCCCCCTGGCGGTGCAGGGTACCCAGTCTATTCCCGGCATGATTCCCCTGGAGGAGATGGACGCCGAAACGGATCGCCCGAACCCGACGCGGCTCGTCAGCATGCGCATCCCCTTCGTGATTGTCCGTGCGGACGACGAGGCCGGCGTTCTGATTTGCTCCCGAAAGAGAGCGCAGCTGCTGGTCAAGACGCAGATGCTGGGCGATTTCGCAAAGGGCGAGGCATTTGAGGGCGTTGTCACTGGCTTCACCGATTTTGGCGCTTTCGTGGATGTCAACGGCGTGTCTGGACTGCTCCGCAATGCGGATTATTCCACTGACCACAGCCGCGTCAACGAGCGGTACAAGATTGGCGACAAGATCAACGTCAAGTGCAAGTCCGTGTCCAAGGATGAGCGAGCCCGCATCACCTGGGAGGCCGTGACCAAGTATCACCGCACCACTCCTTATGAGTGCGATCTTGAACCCAGCGCCATCGTCCTGGGCCGCATCATTGACATCAAAAACTTCCCCCAGAGCATGGCGGTGTTTGTCCGCCTGGAGGATAACCAGGAGCTGGATGTCCTCTGCTCTATGCCCGTGGACCTGGAGATTGAGAAGGGCGTCCAGGTGGTCGTCCGTATCAGTTCTGTAGAGCCCGGCGCTACCCCGTTCGACCGCCCCCGTATCCGGGGACGTATCCTGCGACTGGGATAAGATTTCCATACATGAAAAGACGCCTTGCGGAATCTCCGTAGGGCGTCTTCTGTGTTATTTGTAAAAATGCTGGGCTTCGTTGAGCAGAAATATACTTGGTTCCCCATAATAATTCGGCATGCTGTGTATGAACTGAACAAAGCTCATATTGACTTCCTGCCGCCCTCTGGTGATGGCAACGTAGCACAGCCGGCGTTCTTCCTCAAAAACCCCATCCTCGAAAGAGAGGGGGAGGATATTGTCGCTGAGATAGGGAAGAAATACGACATCCCATTCCAGACCTTTTGAGCGATGAATGGTTGTGATCCTGACCTTGCCCTTCGGACCTTTCCCTGCGTCATTTCCAGCAAGGGAGACGTTTTCCAGGAAGTCGTCAACCATTTCGTAGTCGCTCAACGCCGCCCGGAGTGTCTTTATGTCGGTCTCCCGGCTCCGTAAGCTGCCGTCTGTGTACTTCCTCAACATCCATTCCTCGGCCCACTCCTTCATAATGACGTCCAGAAGCTTCTGCAGCTCACTGGTCCCCTCTGTCTTCTCAGGATTCTCCCTATTGAGGAATGCCTGAGCCGCAAGGAGCGCGTTGGTAAGGGTAATGAAGGTGGCGGAAGACCGCCTGGGGATGCTTACCTTGGACAGAAATGCAAGATTAAAATCCTTCGCCTCAAACTGTTTAAAAATCTTCTGCGCCGTTTTCGGTCCAACGCCATCTGTAGTTCCAACGAGATTCCAGAAAGCAAGCTCATCGCGTGGATTGGTCAGGACCTTCATAAAATTCACGATAGTCCGGATATGATCGCGGGTAAAGAAGGGGATGCCGCAGTCCATAGAGACAGGTATCCGTGCGCTCGTCAGAGCAAGCTCGATAGATTTCGGGAGCCGGTTCAGTCGAACAAGGATTGCAATCTCATCATAAGGAATACCTTTTGCGTGAGCTTTTTTGACCGCTGATACGATGTAATCCGCCTGCTCTTTTTCGGTAACAAAGAAAGCATAAGAAGGGACCGCCTTTGAACGCTTTGTGGGGGTCATTTCCTTGTGGGATCCATCTTTGTTTTCGTTGATAACGGCAAGCGCCAAATCAACGATTTTGTCAGAAGACCGGTAGTTGTTGCGGATGGGATAGATATGGGCGTTGGGGAAGGACGTGTCGAAGGAGCGAATAAAGGAGACATCACTGCCCCGGAATCCGTAAATGCACTGAGCATCGTCACCTACCGCAGTCAGGCGATTCGTGTCCCGCGTGAGTTTTTGGATGATGGATGCCTGCACCACGTTGATGTCCTGGTACTCGTCCACAAAGACATTCGGGTACTTTCCGCACACATACTTTTGCACCCTCGGGATATCCAAAGACTGGTCAAAGTAGAGCAGCAGGTCATCAAAATCCACCTTGACCAAATCCTTTTTCCGTTTTTCGTATTCCTGCACCACACCCAAAATCGCTTTGGGGCTTGCATATTGCGTAGTCTCGCCGTCTTTCCCGGAGCATTTCATTGGATTTTCTCTGAGGTATTTGGCGAAATCCTGCCCGGTGTTTCTGCAAAAGCTGTATTTTGATGCGATGTCAGCGGCAGAAGGAAGATCTCTTACTTTCAGGTTGTTGAACGCACAGTAATATTCCCTCGACAGCCCCATCAAGTCTTTTGAGTCCAGGTCATCCAGGATAGTAGGCTTTCTGTTAAACCCAAGATCCTTATAGAACCTTTTGACAAAAATGTTGGCGATGGAGTGGAAGGTGCCTCCGGTAATTTTGCTTTTATTCTTTCCGAGCAAACCTTGAATCCGCTCCATCATCTCCCTTGCGGCCTTACAGGTAAAGGTCAGCATGAGGAATGACTCCTCCGGTTCTCCCTTTGCGATGAGGTATGCGATGCGGTAGGTCAATACCCGCGTCTTCCCGGAGCCTGCGTTAGCAATGCAGAGCATGTTGCCAAGCGGCGCAGTAACTGCGGCATACTGATCTTCATCCAATTCCTCCCGCAGCTTTTTCAAATCTAACACAAAAACATCTCCTTTCCATGTTTGTCCCCTATTGATTACCTGCCTTCTCCTTTCGTTTTCCACTCTTCCAACATATGCTTTGTTCCTTAATACCCACGGGGGGGCGGGGAAGGGGAGAGGGGAAAGACTGGATGAGGGTATGGGACGAGTTGGAGGATACTATGCGGTTAGATAGAAAAATATCGAGTTTAAAAAGAGAGGTTTTTTGAAATTTTTCAGGAAAATTTCTGTGTCACGAAAGAAACACAATGAAGCATCCATGTCCTTATGGAAAACGAAATGCCAAATATTACAGGAAACCCCCATGGGCCAGCAGGAATGGATTGCCCGGGAGGAGCGTTTCGATTTTTCGCCTATTTTTGTCTCCTGATAGTTCTTGCCGATTATGCATACAAAGAAACAATCGGCGGAGCAAACACATTGCCGCCAAATCTAAGGAGGATTGATTTTACAATGGAAACCAGACGCATCTATATTACGGCAGAGGAAGGGAGGACCTTCTCTTTTCCGTACGACTGGAAGCAGACTTTCGACCATCCGTTTGAGATGAGCCGCGCCGTCAACGAAGCGCAGATCGTCAAGACGTATGTTTCGGAGGAAGCGGACCGGCAGATTGGGTTGGAGGTTTTGAAGCTCCTGTTTGACTTCACCTTCGCCACCCGTGATCAGCTGGAACGCCTGCTTCGTATCAAGGGCCTCGCAGAGGTGGATCGGCTGGATGAGCTGCTTGCTCGATATCTGGACCGCCGCCTTCTCAACCGGTTTACTCTCAGCGCATACCCCATGGAATCCATCCCCGATGACGCCTTTGTCATTTACTGTCTCGACCACGGTTCCCGTCATATCCTGAATCATTTCTATCGGGACGACGCCGGGGTGACCTGGAAGAGCACCAACTCCTACCGCAGTGCGGAACAGGCGGCGAAGTATCTGGCAACCAATGAGTTCTATCTGTCTCTCATGGGCGTCAAGAAGGACGATTTGGCGTTTTTCAGCCCCACCGTCAACTACTCCATCCGTACCCGCGACATCCGGATGTCCGGTATGTTCCGCATCATGAAGGGAAAGACACCCGTGGAGTTCATCCTGGAAGTGGTTCGTTCCAGCGACATCCCCACCTACTGGATCAAGAAGGTGGGGGACCAGATTTCGCCCTTCATCCGCGACCAGTTCTGGAAACGCTATTTCCGCCTGGAGCCGACCTTCATCTTCCTTGCGGAAGACCTCGACCAGGCGCTGGAATTGTCCGAAATCTTCCAACGGGGCGCAGGGACGGATAAGTTCCGCGTCACTACGGATAAGGACCTTTCTGCCGGGATTGACAAGGCAACATTTTACAAGTACGATTCCTCTGCCGGCAAGATGGTGCCTGTGAATGCAAGCATCTTCCATCCAAGTAATCCGGCTTAACATACAAATTTCCCCCGTCACTGATATTTTCAGATGGCGGGGGCTTTTGTGTCTTGTATGAAAATTGACGGCAAAACAGAAAGAAATGGCTATACATTTGGTGGAAAATGTGGTAAAATAAAAAGAAAAAGATCGTAAAAGGAGGGCTGCCTATGACAAAAATCCGATGCGTTGTAGAGCGCATCACCTACCAAAATCCGGATAATGGGTACTCCGTTCTCAAAGTGCGATTAAATGGATACGACGATTTGATCACTGTGGTGGGAAACCTATTGGACGTAACAGCCGGCTCCGTCCTGTCGATAGAAGGGGATTGGAAAGTCGATGCCAAATATGGACGGCAGTTCATTGCAGAGCAGTGGGAGGAAACAATGCCCGCCACTCTGTATGGGATTGAAAAATACCTTGGCAGCGGGTTGATTAAAGGCGTTGGTCCAAAATGTGCAAAGAAAATTGTCTCGGCGTTCGGACTGGAAACCATTTCAATCATTGAGGACTCTCCGAAAAAACTCCTATCTGTCCCTGGTATCGGAAGAAGACGCATTGAAAAAATTACGGAGAGCTGGGAACGGCAAAAGGAAGTCAAAAATATCATGCTCTTTTTGCAGTGCTATGGGATCAGTGCTGGGTTTGCCGCAAAAATATATAAAGCATACGGGAATGAAAGCATCGAAAAAGTCAAGGAAAACCCATTTTGCCTTGCAGACGATATTTGGGGCATCGGCTTCAAAACGGCGGATGCGATTGCGAAAAAAATGGGGATTGAAAAGGAATCTTTCATCCGGTGCCGAAGTGGGCTGATGTATACCCTGAATGAACTCGCTGATGAAGGACACACTTTTGCCTTCCGGGATCAGCTGGTCAAAAAAGGAGTCGATCTTCTTGATGCCACAGAACCTGCCATCGCTGCCGCACTGGAGAAGATGCTGGTAAACCAGGACTTGATCCTGGATGGTGATGCCATTTTTCTTCATCCCTTTTATCATGCAGAGACTGGGGTTGCGAGCAAGCTCCTTCGGCTTATCCCTACAGCTCCCTCCAAGGAACTGCCAGAGGAAATCCCAGTGGGGGAGATAGAACAAGCATCTGGCATCCATTACGACCCAGTTCAAATTGATGCTATTACCCAGGCGGCAAAGTCGAAAGTGATGGTGCTGACTGGCGGCCCAGGTACAGGCAAAACTACCGTGACACAGGGAATTATCAGTATGTACCGAACTTTTGGACTAAAGGTGCTGCTTGCCGCTCCTACCGGGCGAGCAGCAAAACGCATGACAGAAGCAACTGGACTGGAAGCCAAGACCATCCACCGGCTGTTGGAATTCAAGCCTCCGAACGGATATGAAAAGAACGAAAACACTCCACTGGAGGGCGATGTCCTTATTGTGGATGAAGCCTCCATGATCGATGTCATTCTCATGAACTCCCTGCTGAAAGCTATTCCACCACAGATGCGGTTAATTTTGGTAGGAGATATTGATCAACTTCCATCAGTGGGGGCAGGGAACGTCCTTCGGGACATGATTGACTCCGGGAGCGTTCCGGTTGTCCGGCTCACAAAAATCTTCCGGCAGGCGCAAAGCAGCCGGATTGTTATGAATGCACACCGCATTAACGAGGGGGTGTTCCCCGATATCTCCAACGGGAAAAAAGCCGACTTCTTTTTCCTCGAAGATTCAGACCCGGAGCATACCGCAGGACAAATCGTTGATTTAGTGAAACGGCGATTGCCCAAAGCCTATAACGTCCCCACGTCTTCCATCCAGGTGTTGACTCCCATGCAGCGGGGCGTCATCGGAGCGTCCAACCTGAATCTCGTGCTGCAGGATGCCATCAACCCAACAGGGGTTCTGCTGCGGAGAAGCGGATTGACCTACCGTCTGCATGACCGGGTCATGCAGATTAAAAACAACTACGACAAAGAAGTTTTTAACGGAGATATAGGCCACATCCATAGTGTTGACCTGGAAAACAGGACACTCTCTGTCCTGTTCGATGACAGGCTAATTGAATATGAAGCGACAGATTTGGATGAATTGACGCTTGCTTACGCCACCACTATTCATAAGGCCCAAGGATCGGAATACCCCATCGTTGTCATGCCAGTCCTGATGTCCCACTACGTTATGCTGCAGAGGAATATGATCTACACAGGAATCACGAGGGCAAAAAAGCTGCTTGTCCTGATTGGTACACAGAAGGCGCTGAACTACGCAATTCGCAATGTTACTGTAACGAATCGTAACACGAAATTAAAAGAACGACTGTCTATTTGATAGCAAAGGACGGGGACTCGAAAAATCGGGTCCCCGTCCTTTACGCCTGTTAAACTGTGACGCTGTTTGTGATAATCAGTCTCGAATCGCTGCCACTGGAATCAGCCGCATAGAGCGTTACCTTGGCGATATACTCAGTTCCGGGAGTGCCTGTGAATGTATAGGTCGCTCCGTGGATGGTAGTATTCGCCGCCAGTAGCCCGTTGCTGGTAGAACCGTAAATGGTCGTGACGTGCGCTCCGGACGCTTTGCAGATCTCTATCTGGCTGACGCCGATTTTGGTTGCCCGAACAGGAGACCTGACCATAAAGGTAACGTCCATTTTCCCGGAGGACGATCCCTTTTTCGCATAGACATTATAGGAACTGAGATAGTCGCTGGAGATGACGCTGACGCCGTTATCGTCAGGCCCAGAAGCAAATGCCGTTACAGGCATAGCCGCCATAGAAAACAGGGTAAAAACGGTCAAAATTGTTGCTAAAAACCTTTTCATGATAATTAACCTCCAAATGATTCAATGATTTTTATTAGGTTTTCTTTTGAAACCTCTCCGTTTATATGGAATACCCACGGCCCGTCTGACCACGCAGCCGTCCAAAAACCATGCCCTCCGTTCTCCGTCAGGATGTATTTTTTTTCACCACAAAGATAACTTTCTATGTCAAAATGACTTTTTTCGAAAAGCTCGCTTTCCAAGTTATCTGGAGAGTCGTATTTTGACAAATCGAATGTGATGTAACTCTTCCCATCAGAGTATTCCTCGCTGAAAGAGTCAACGCCGGCAAGAGAAAGACGCTTTGATGCTGTTTTCTCAAATCCATCCGGCATCCATGATGGGATGAAATCCGCAGGCATTTCGCCGGTCTCCAGGAAATCGTCCCAAGGATGAGTTCCCTCAAACTCACCCCAGTCCGACCCGTCCGTTTCGAAATGAAAGACGTCAGCCGTCCAATGGATGATTGCTCCAATAGGATCGTAGCCAAACGCCTGCGTTGTTAAAAATGCGCTGGCAAGAGTAAAGATACAAACCGCCAGAACTGCGCACCTTTGAAGAACGTCTTTCCACACTGGTTTCAATCGGGATGCCCCCCCCGGAGGCGAACCGGTGGAGTTATCCCGCTGTCTTTCGAGAAAACGATCCCACGCAGCCTCCACATCAGGAGGCCCCATCCCTTTCCCGACATCCCGCTTCTCCAGTATCCTGGATATGGCGAGTAAGCTTTCTGGAGTTAAACTCCTGTCTGTCAAACTTTCCCTTAAAATGGACTCCAATCTGTGCGTTGACAGGTTTTCGAACTGGCTGAAATCGCCGCTCATTTTTCTCACCTCCTTGGTGGGCTAAGATACTTTTGAACGCAGTAATGCTTTCGCCCGTGAAATCCGCATTTTGCATGCGGACTCCCGCATGGAATATTCCTCAGCAAGTTCCTTGCTGGTATACCCTTGGCTTTTCTTGTACAGAAGCTCCCAGTCCTCTTCCGACAGATATTTCCGGCAGGTCTCCTGGAGCAGCGTAAATCCCTCAAACGCTGGCTCTCTTGGCTGATCCTGAACAAAAACATCTTCTTCCAAGGACAGGGCGGCTTCTTGACAGAACGCCTTGCGAAGGACGTTCTGTATTGTCCGCATCAGCCACCCGGCAGGGTTCGGACTCTCCCGAACGGCAGTAATGCGGCTGGACGCTATCAAAAACGTCTCTTGTACCATATCCTCTCCAGTGCCGGTTTTTCCGGCAGTCTGGGCATATCTTAGCAGGACGCTGTAGTTGGCCAAAAACAGGCCCTGTAAAAACTCTTGATCTTCTGCGCTCAACGGCGCAGGCTGATTATTTTGCATGGTCGTCTAGTCCTTTCCAATGCGGCAGAGCAGGAAAGGATTGGAGACAATGCGGCAAAATCACCTTCTGCGAATCCGCTGAAGCTGAATGGATTTGACGCAAGCGTCCTTCTCCATCGCTCCTCTACTGCTATATCCCAGAAAAAAGCTGTTTCGTCACAAGAATTTTTACAGAACGTTCTTGCGTTCCCTGTATACTATGCGGTTACCCTGAAAAATATCGATTTTACTCAGCAGAAAAATTTCTCTTCTTCGCCCCTCCTGATAATTTGAATTCTGGCTGCATAACACACTATGCGATTTTTTCAAAGGAAGGAGGAGCATAATTTGGAAGACAACTTTGAAAACATGTCTGCACAACAGGCCGAAGAAGATTTAAAGAGGGCGGCCAAAAAAGCGGCCCAGCCTGTGAAGAATGGAGCCAAAAAGGTTGCCAAGAAGGTTGGAAATGAGGTAAAAAAGGGGGCAAAAAAGGTCCTGAAGAAGGCCGGAAAGAAAGCCCTACAGCTTGCGGCAAAGGCGATAAAAGCCTTTGTCCAGGCCGTGATAAAACTTCTTGCCGCGCTTGGTCCGTGGGGGATCCTGATTCTGATTTTGATCATAATTTTTGCCGCATCATTCAACTATGTGAAGGATGAACGCGGCAGTTCATCGCAGATGACTTTGGATCCCTCCTATGAGAATCCAACGACAATGACAGACGAAGGATATATCAAGGCAGCGGCGATGACAGAATCTCAAGCTTTGATTGATGCCTACTATAAGTACTTGTCCTGCGATTCGTTCCAAAAAGTGTATGTGGATGACAGCGGAACGGTACACCGGTACAATTTCAGCAACGTTGCACAGACAGCCGACTTTGCTGGTTTGACGGATCTCTACCAGAGAGAAAACTATTTCTATCTGTCTTCCTACTTCCTCAAAATGACGGATGAGTTGTTCAATAATGACAAGTTCTACTATCCTGAGCAATTTATCAAACCTGTCCACTCGGATGTCCTTCCTGTCAAGGACGCAACGGGCGATGAAGTGGGGAAGAAATACGTAACAACCCTGCCTATCGTGGATGACGGATCAGACAACGCCGTTGCCCTGCTGACCAAGCAAAATGGCGGAACCGCTGACGGACCTTACGCCATACCAAGCAGCGAAGGCGGGACATCTGCAGCATCGCCTGACACAGAACTGCCAAAACGAGAGGCCCGGGAAAACGCCACTCTCGCTTTGCTGGCGAAGTCGAAAGAATATGAGGTACACGAAACAACAGTCGTTGACGATGCAGGAACAGCTCATACTGTTGAGGGGTACACAGAACAAGGAACAACAGATGGCCTTGGCGTCTGGGACTATGGCTTTGGCTCTGTCTTGCAGTATGAACCAATGGTAAAGGACCAAAGCATCAATGTTTCCAAGATTTCCTTCACCTATCACTATCACGTCAGGCCATGGACGCTGGGAACAGATGCTAGCGGAAACTCCACTCATGTCTACGATACGTTTGATCCGGCAACGTGTTGTCATCAGGCAACTTACGAGATTGCTCTTGGCTCAGAGACTGCTGCCGGCATCCTCTCCAACATCCAGACAATCCTTGATGGATTCGAAGAGGACAACGGAGACGCTGGCGTAGACGCCATACTGATCGCATGCCCAGAGGAGACAGATCTTCAGTTTATGCTGAGCAATTACAGCAACATCAAGACAGCCATCAGTTCGGAAGATTACGATCTTGCCGGCGTCTACTTCGACGACCCAACTCTGCAAGCGGCCTTTGGTAACGCTACTGCTCCCGTGGGTGGCGGCACCTACGTGCGGGCAACCACGTATCCCTTGAAAGTTCCCGTCATCGCCGCAGCCGCAACCTTCTCCGGTAATATTCGATATACCTACAGTGAATCCACACTGACAAACGAGCTTGCGGACGAAACAGTCACCGTAGGTTCTGTGGTCGGGAATTGGGGCGATGATTGTTCCTGCTTTGACTATAAAACCTTCACATGCGACGGAACAAACACCATTACCTGCTCTATTACCCGAGCTGGCACCCTGACAACCACACAGCCCTCTGCTCTGTCCAGCGAAGCAACAGAACCCCTTGGGTTCCAATATGTAGAGGACTACGGAAACAACTATAAGGCGTATATCCCCAACCGCGTCCGTAAGGACATGGACTTCAGAGAGCGTGTTTACGAGAAGCAGGAGGGGGCCGACTCTCTCAGTGCTGCCGAACGCGACAATTACGACGCAGATGGTGACGGGGAAATCACCGTCATGGACTTTCTCATAAAAATAGGATTGCTGACTCCGTATTCCGGTGGGAATCTTGGAACGACCGGAGGAATTACTCAAGGCGATATATCTGCCGAGGATCAGGCAGACATGGAAGCCCTTGGATGCGGTATGGACGAAGAGGGACAGGTTCGCCTCCTGGCAAAAGTCATTGGCGCAGAAGCCGGACCAAACAAACTCGATCAGCTCCTCGTTGGCGCCGTTGTTATCAACCGAGTTTATTCCGATGAGTTTGCCTATGCTGATTCTATTATAGAAGTCATCAAGGCTCCAAGTCAATATGCGTCTTGGACAAATGGGTCGATTGCCAGCAAAGAACCCACCGAAGAAATGCTGTCCAGCGCAAGACAGATTTTGAATGGGGAATTTGCTGTCCCTTCCAATATTGTCTTCCAGGCAGCTTTTACACAAGGTGATACAACTTGGTTGGTCAATGTCAACGGTCCCGGCTACTATACACATTACTACTGCTGCAATGGAACTCCTGCGACAACGGACGTCTTTGGACGCACCGCCCTGACAGAAGCGCAAGCCAGAGATCTCGCAGAGCAACTCCATCAGCAGGATATTGCCAATGGTATCGCCACCGGCGGAAGCGGTGGTGGAGGCGGTGGGTCTGGAATAGCCGCAACACCTACTGGGTCAACAATCATTAAAGATGGAGTCTGGAATGGGCAAAAGCTTTATGCAAACAAGGGCTTTAGCCTGCAGACTGCACTGGGTGCAATGAAACAGGTCTCTGACCGGGAAAACCTGGGCTTCCTTGGAACCATCTATGCGCTGGGTTCTGCGATTGCAGATGTGTTCGAGCAAATTGCTAAGTTCCTCTCTATTACCGGGGACCTGTTTAAGACGGATGCCGAAATGTACGAAATGTACACCACAACTGTCGCTATGCAGGATATCCGGGATACGGTGATTCAGGCAGTTACTTTTAGTGAACAGAATGCCTATTCTAATACTGCAGAAGAATTCGACCCTGACGTTCTCCAATTCCTTTTCGTCGGTGAAGAGGGGTGGGCCGGGGCAGTGCAGGGGACGACTGGGTTCGGCGGTAGCTCTATGATTCCAGGTACTGGTTCTACGCTGACTGGGTATGGCTCTCCGACCTCCACCCATTACGGCGTGAGTTCTCCATGGTCTTCTTCCAGCGGCAGCGCGACAGTTGCCATTCCGTCCGGAACGGCAGTCCTCGCCGTTGGTGACGTCCTGGTTACAGAAGTGACGGAGACGGGAGGAACGTACAAGGTTGTAATGACAGGCACAGCAGATGGGAAAAGTATCTCCCTTACTTACGAAAACCTTGAATCCGTCAGCGTCGCCGCAGGAAATTCTCTATCCAAGGGAGATACCGTCGGCATTGCCGCAGAAGGCGGCGTGAAGATGACCCTCCTTGTGGATGGCGTTAACTCCGACCCCATGTCCTACTTCTACCAGCCCACCCACGGATCAGGGGCGTCTTTCTATGACGTCTTGGACGAAAACGGGCTGATTGATCAAGCGAAGGTGAATGAACTTTCTGCACTGATTAACTCCGCAAACGTCCGTCCCAGTGGTCCTTACGACAAGTGGCACAACCCATCGTTCAACTCCAGAAGCGTCGGGCAGTGTACCTGGTGGGCCTGGGGGCGCGGTTATCAATACTGCGAAGAGAACAACAGCATGCCCTCCGGGCGCTTCGGGTATGACGCTGGCGGAGGAAATGGATATGGGAACGGCGGGGACTATTATGCACGGGGCGCAGAGGATTTTGCCACCGGAAAGGTTGCTGCTCCCAACTCTTGGATTTCCTGGGCAAGAATTTCCCCAGACAAGAACGGACAGTATTATGGACACGTTGCATTCGTTGAAGCCGTTGGCGCAGATGGAACCATCCTGATTTCCGAGTGTGGCTCCAACATCTGGAACAACGGTGCGGGAATTCTGGTGAGGACGATCCGCAACACGGGAACAGCGGCAAATCCCAACTACCACTACGGATCGAGTTACAAGTTCCTTGGCTTCGTTTACCTAAGTCAGCCCAAATAAAAAATACCGGGGCGGATTTTCCGCCCCGGCTCCAGAAAGGAGCAACCTTATGGAAAAACTTGACAAAAAGAAAGTAATTGGCATTATTATCCTTGCGTATGTCCTTGTCATCGGGCTTCTGATTCTCGTGGCATCATCCCTTAAAAGATCCCCTTCTGAGGAATCCGGACTTTTCAAGTCGGACAATCAAGTGATAGCCGACCAGCAGCCGGTTCGCCAGACAGAGCAGGAACGCTTGGATGAATATGAGAGCAGGGAAGAGATGCCAGAGGTGACGGAAGAAACCTTCTATGAAACCGTTCGACAGCTTCTCTCATATGGAAGCTTCACAGAGCTGGATGCGACTCTGCGCCGCTGGCAGGAAACATATAAGGATTCCACAGATGAATCTGAGTCAAAAACAGCTATGATCGAGCAGTATCGCGGAGATCTCGCCTACTATAAAAGCATCGTAAGCAGCGGCAGTTCTCTTGACGTATGGCAGTTCAAGACGCCAGACACCTTGGCGGCCTGCGTTTCGTTCACGCCCATCATGCAGAAATACAAAGCCTTCGTTAACCAGAATTCTGTCATTTTCCCCGCCATGACGGAAGGGTCCGCTATCAATCTATCCCAGTCCAAAAAGACGAACGAGGAGCTTGCTTCCATAAAAAGCGAAATCAACCGCACCAGAACGGATGAAAATGCCTTCCAGCAGATTGCGGTCTATGACCTGACAGTCAAAGACTATCCCTGCGAGTTTATCGCTGTCATGGATAGAAATTCGATGGCATGGATGCCTTACTCCCTGAAAGTCACAAACAATATGATTGATCTACCAACAGTTTCTATCGGTAAAGAGATACTTCGGAGTAATGACAAGGCAGACCTTGATGTTATTATTGCGATTCCATCCATGATTTCAGAGCAGCCCGATGGCATGACGGGAAACATTGACCACAATGAGGAAACTGTTACGGATGGTCAAGCCCTGCCACCTGTCGAAATTCCTGGTGCAACCGCAGAAAATTCTGCGAACAGTGTTTCAAATGTCTCTGCGGAAAATCAGGATTCCGATAGTGCAGAGGACGAAGTTTCCGAGCCGGCAGGAAACAGCCGCTCTGGGGAGCTCGGCGACTGATTTGCCGGGTCCGTTGCTGGACAGCGTGCCACGGTTAACATCAGTTGATTCTAAACATGTTACAAAAATAACCCCATGCGTTTTCCTAAAGAAGGGAAGAGGCATGGGGTTTTTAATGGATGCGCTCTGCTCAAAGCAAAAAAGATATCCGCACACAGCTCAAAAATGGAATGTGTGCGGACAAAAAAGGAACTCCGGAGAAAATCTGAAAACAATAAAAAGAGAGACCTGTGATCAAGTGGTCTCGAAATATAGGGCGAAGTCCGCCCATCCAGCCAGAATTTCGTATTCATTCGAAACACTATATCTATTATATGGGAAATATCGCAAAATGTCAAGAAAATCTTTTCAAAGTTTCGATATTTTTTATGATAAACGCATAGTATATAAAGACTATGCACAGCAAAAATTCTTGAAAAGGAGGGAGCCTGCACCTCCATGGCAGCAGGCGAAATATTACATGAGACATTCTATCGACCAACTGCATCTGTCCAAACAAAAGCAGGCGCAATTTGAGAGCAAGGGCCTTACTTCTGTGGAAGATATCGCATACTTTTTTCCACGACGGTATATTGACTTCCGCAAAGTGTCCAGGGTCAATGATATCCAGGTGGGGGAATTCTGCGCCCTGGAAGGGGTAGTGAAAGAGAAGTGGGAGGGGGGCGGCAGCTCGTATACGGCAAAAATCGAGGAGCTGAAGGAGACAAGACCGGGGTACAAGGCCACGTTCTACGTCTCCTGGTTTGGTACCTCCTATCATATCGACAAGCTGGTTACAGGCAACAGCTATATTTTCTGCGGAAAGACTTCGGTGTTCCGGGGCAACCTTTACATCTCCACCCCCTTGGCATTTGGACAGGATAGGGACAAGGTATGTTCCATCATGCCCATCTATTCCAAAATCCAGGGGATGTCCGCAGACTACATGATGCGGCAGATTAACGTCTCTATCGACTTCCTGCGGCTCAACGACAAGGGCGGACCCAAAGATTTGTTCGCTTCCTCTCTCGGGCTCATGCCCAAATATGCGGCAATCCGGGAGATGCACCAGCCCTCGGACCCCCAGCGTTACAAGCATGCCGCCCAGCGGATGGACTTTGAGGAAATCTATGATTTCTATGAGGATTTGAGCCGTAAGAATATGTACCTGGTTGGTACGCAGATGGAGAGAGCGACCAGCGAAGAGACGACCCGTAAGGCAATTGCTGCGCTGCCGTTCCCCTTGACAGACGATCAAACGGCGGTAATAGACACGATTATCCGGGAGGCAAAGTCCGGGAGGCGTATCCATTCCATCATCTCCGGAGACGTTGGCTGCGGCAAGACTATGGTTGCCATCTTGTCCTGTGTCTTTATGGCGGAGAATGGATGCCAGAGTATTGTTATGGCTCCGACCCTGGTTCTTGCCCGTCAGCATTACCAGTCCTTCACCGCCATCTGCGACAAACTGAAAATTACCGTGGGCCTCCTGACGACCGAGACGAAGAAAAAGGAGCGAAAATCCCTCCTGAAAGCCTTTGAAGCCGGCGATTTGGACATCCTGATTGGTACCCACTCCGTCCTCAGCAACGACGTTGCTCCCTGCAGCTTGGGACTCACCATCATAGATGAAGAGCATAAATTCGGCGTTGCCCAGAAGGCAAAACTGGAGGAGTTCGACAAGGCGGGCGTGCATCACATCTCTATGACCGCCACACCCATCCCCAGAAGTATTGCCAACTCTGTTTATGGAACCGATCTCGACGTTCTCGCCATTCGCTCCATGCCGGCGGGAAGAAAGCCTGTCGTTACAAAGCAGTATTTCAACATGGACGGGGCCTTTGAAAAGATGTATGAGGAAATCCAGAAAGGACACCAATGCTATGTGGTTTGTCCCTTCATTGATGATTCCGAATCCACCAAATTCCAAGACGTTGTATCTGTTACTGCCGCCTCTGCCGCTATGACAAAATACTTTGCCCAGAAGCCAAATGCGGTAAAGACAGGTATTATCTCCGGAAATATGAAGCAGCAATCCATCCTAGAGACTGTTTCCCAGTTTGAAAGGGGAGAGCTGGACGTTCTCCTGTCTACGACCATCGTGGAGGTAGGCGTCAATGTTCCCAATGCTACAGCCATCACCATCATGTCCGCAGAACGATTCGGACTCGCTGGACTTCATCAGCTTCGGGGCCGGGTAGGAAGAGGAGATGCGCAAAGCTATTGCCTGCTATGTTCCGCAGCGCGGACGGAACGCTTGGATATTCTCTGCAGCACAACTGACGGGTTCGCCATTGCAGAGGAGGACTTCCGCATGAGAGGCCCCGGAGACATCACGGGCGTCGCCCAGAGCGGTGATTCTGCCATCATCAATAAGATCATCCGCCGCCCAAAACTCGCACAGCTGATTCGTCAGCGCTTTTTCCCGCCAGCGGCCTGACGGCCTTGGGAGGAGGCGCTGAGAATCGCAAATTTTCTCCAGTAATATTTTTTTTCATTCCCGCGTAAAACCTCCCAACCAGGCCGGATATAGTTCTGTGTCTGTAAGGACAAGAACTGTAATGGCAAGGAATTTATATAAAAAAGGAGGGCCGGATGGTCCAACCAGGACCCCGGTATTTTTTACAATGGTAGCGCAAGTAGAAAAGACAAGCCAAGTTGGCTGCAACCTTACGGAAGGAGCTCTCGCCCTCGTGGAGAGCGTCTACCGTCGTACAAATCTGAACGACCCCCAAGAACTTTTGCCCCATGTCTGCGAGGAGCTGATGGATCGGTTCCCTGACAATTCCCTGGAGTACCACCTGTCTCAGATGCATCTGGAGACAACCGACGATATCGTCCGCACCATTTCCTGTTTCTTTATTTCAAGAAGCCTCTATCCAGAGAAGACCTACCTCTCGGATAGCCGTAAGTAGTTCTTCACCATGCCGCCCAATCCCTGAAACGGCGGTGGTTTTCAAATTTTTCAGAGGGAGGATGCGGGCGGCAGCGCGGCCTTGACAGGCTTCCTGCCGTCCGCTTTTTTGTTATGAGCGTAACACCTAATACAAGCATCTTGGAAAAGATGCTGTCCAGCCCGGCATTTGCGGAATTCATAGGCAACTACAATGTGGCGTTGACCGTTCTGCTTGGAATCGCCACGCTGTCCATCCTGGTTCTGCTGTTTCTCAATATCACAAAACTCAGCGCTTCCGCAGACAATGACATGCGAAGAAGGATGGCTATCAATGGTATTCTGGTTTGTTTTGTATGCTTGGCAGTAATGGGAGCAATCGATACAATCTATGCCATCATTCTGTCCTTCGTATTTAAATTCGGCGCTTAGCCTGTAAAATGGAGGTTGGTTCCTATGCTGTCACTGGATCAAGTTCGGGACGAAATCCTTGAATTGATGAATTCCTGCGGGGCTGACCCCGAGAAAGCCCAGGCGGGCATCCAGGAGATTTTTTATTCCTTGATGTGTGCCGATCAGCCCCTTTACCTAATCTACGCTGAGGAGTCCCCGCTGATTTCCCCAGCATCTTCCGATACAAAAAATCTTTATCTGCGCCTGTTCAGCCACAGCGAGCTTGCAGAAAAGTATATCCGGCGCACAGGTACATCCTATCAAGAACATACCTTGCTGGACATCCTCCAGATAAGCCGCTGGGCCTTTCTGGGGGGAGCTTACGGGTTCGTCCTGAACGAGGGAGACCGCTGGATCCGTATCACTATCCCCGAATTGCTCTCCTTGTTTTTTTCACGGATATACGGAGACGGCTCCTTGTGTGAGAAAGCCTGCACGGAGGCTATCACCTTTGTCAATGAGGTGCGGCGGAACGGCTCCTATCACTACGGTATGATGATAGGGGAGAATGGGGAGTGGACCGGGGAAGTTCAGTCGGGGCTGCTGCCCCCCCTTACCATCGGAGATTTGTTCAATGTCCCTGCGGACATCGTTCGTGTCGAGAAGGATGGCGTACCCTGTGCTTACTCGAAGGAGGCCCTGCGGCAGGCGCTGTCCCTCTGTGAATACACCCCGCCAGATTCCACTCTGTCCCATAGAGACAACTATGAAGACGACCCCGCAGGCCCGTCCCCCTTTATGGAGGGGAAGTGGCGGGTGAAGGATCCGGAGGAACTCGCTCTATATATAAGTAAGGAATCACCGGAGCCGGACGCTCCCGCCCCTGATAAAGCAACCGAAATTCCAGTCGCCGTTCCCATTCCCCCAAAAGAGAAGAAGAGCATCTTCTCTTTTTTCCGTAAGAAAAAGAAGAGTCCTGCAGAGGTGGAGCCTGACGGAAAGGCGGAGCTGGTTATCCCGGAGACTGCGGTTCCTGTCGAAGCGGAGACGGAAAACAATTCTCCCCCCATGCCACCTTCGCAGGAAGGTGTGGATTCAGACTCACCAGAACCATCCGTTGATCTCTTTGCGGAACCAAAGCAAATACCTGATACAGACTTAAGCCCAAAGCCGGCAGAGCCAGCTCTCCTGGATGGCGGTTCGGCGGAGATTGTCCCAGAACAGGAGGTCGTGCCTGCCAATAATACAGAAGCCCCTCCTCCTAAAAAAGAAAAAAAACCAAAGCCTCCCAAGAAGGAGAGGAAACCTTTGGGGAAGAAGGGGTTGATTCTGGCAGGAATTGCTGCAATTCTTCTTCTGGTGGCCGGATTTGTTGCGATACGGCATGTCCAATACAAGGAAAACCTCAAATCTTTCCGGGCTTATATTGCGGCGCAGGATTACGCCAACGCCTATGTCCTCTATCAGGACGTCAACTTTGGCAGCGACGCAGACGGGTATTTGTCTGAGGAAGTGGATGGGTTGGTTTTGAAGTATGCCAACAACGAAATCAGCGCAGAGGAACTGAGCGCATCTCTCAGCGCCCTCTCCAACTTCCGGAACATTGCACAGGAACTGGAGATTGCTAAGCTGACCGCCTCCAAACTGGAGGAATCCAAGAACGCTTATGTTACCGGGAAGGAAGCCGAGGATATCTACGACCGCCTGTTTTCATGGAGGCAGGTTGTTCAGTTGGATGCCGTTAACTACGCCGCAGTGCAGCAGGCAGTTGAGGATAACGAGTCTCGTTATGTGGATTCGCTCCGGGCAGACATCGAATACTACCGGACCCGCAGCCTGGAATTTGCGGAAGAACGGGTGGATGTCCTAGCCTACTGGTACCCAGAAAACGAATGTGTCCCAGCGCTGGTAAAGGAGTTTTCCTCCACACAATCCACCCCCCTCAGTTACTATCCCCTCGCCATCTCTAGCGTCCGCATCCGACAGGAAGCTAACAGTTATTGGACGCTCTTCATTAACTGGAACAATTTGTCTGTAAAGACAATCGACTCTATCTGCTTCTCTGTGGTTGCGCTGGGGGAAGATGGGAAGGTCGTTACCTGTGAGGACGCAAAGGGAAGCTGGAACATCTTTGACGCTCAGGATCCATACCGGTATGAACCGGGAGAAGAACCGTCCTTCAGTAACTACTATTGGCAGGGGGCCTTCTATGGGCCGGACGTCAGGAATGTCAAGCTGACCGCTGTGAATATCGAATACCGGGATGGTTCTACCGCATCCTATACCAGTGATATTGATCTGGATAGCATCCAGACAAACTAAAACAGGGGAGGGTATAAGGACGCAGCGATGCTGAGGGGCCATCATGCGCCATAAAAGCTAAAAATTGTGGAGGTCGGACGCCGGGAAATTGATATTTTCCGGCGTCTGCGCATATCATAGCACAAGTTCTATTTCAGGCTACGACAAAAAGGACTAAGAAAGGCGGAATGTGCATGTCCCTTAATGATGGAATAAGGGAATTAGTGGATGAATTAGCGAACGCAGTAAGGTATTTGTACCGAATACCTGTGCCTATTTGCGATATTGATCATGTTGTCGAAACTATAGGTGGTAAAGTTGTTGAGGACGCATCATTAGACGGTTACTCTGATGGACGAATCAGAAAAACCGGCGTGAATAGTTTTGTAATATCAGTATCACCTTTTCAGAGCAAAGAGCGAAGAAATTTTGTAATTGCGCATGAATTAGGTCATTTGTTCCTCCATATGGGGTTTAAGACGAACTCAACTCGATGGAAGGCTCAAAACGATACTGCCTGCTATCACAATGAGAATTTAAAAGTAGAATATCAGGCAAATGAGTTTGCCGTTGCCTTTTTAATGCCACAACAGGACTATGAGTTGGTGCTAAGGCAAAATATGAAACAAAATATGGTAGACACTTCGACAATTGCTGAGTATTTTTGTGTAACTATCGAGACGGCAGCAATCAGAGGAAGACGGTTGGGATATTTAAGGTGGTAGAACATCATGCGCTGCGAAAACTAAAAATTGCGGAAGACGGACGCCGGGAAATTGATATTTTCCGGCGTCTGCGCATATTATAGTATAAGTTCTATCTCAGGCTCTGACAGAAAGGAGGCATTTATGCCAAATTACATTTTAATGGAGAACGGCACACCCATCCTTGAATCCATTGCGTCCCTGCATCCCGTCCTCATGACCATGGATAAATGCGTGGTTCTGGATTTGGAGACGACAGGATTCTCTTTGGACAAATGGGCAGAGATTATCGAAATTGCGGCGGTAAAGGTAGACCTCAAGAGCCGGAAGATCGTGCAAAAGTTCCACTCATATGTCCGCCCCGCCAACTCCTTCAGCATCCCCAAGAAGATTACGGAGCTGACAGGAATTACTTGGGGGGAGGTCGAGGAAGCCCCTTATATAGAGGAGGTGCTGCCCGCCCTGGCAAAATTCATTGGGGATTTGCCAGTGGTTGCTCACAATGCCATTTTCGACTGGATACGATTCCTCCTGCCGGCATTCGAGTTGGTAGGGCTTCATGCAACGAACCGTTGCATCTGCAATATGCGGCTGGCAAAAGGTGTCCGTCCAAAGCTGGGGAAAAATGGATATAATCTGGAATCCCTCTGCGCTCTCTATGGACACAAGCTGGAGAATCACCACGAAGCAATGGCGGATACAATAGCGACGGCAGCTATTTTTACCCGGCTCCTGGATGAATACCGCCAGCAGAGAGCAAAGGAAAATATAACATTGTTTAGCGAAAACGGCTATAACCCTCCAAAGCCCAGTGAAATCCCATCTGTCAATTTTTCCGGGATGGATGTACGCCGTATCTCCTTTTATAAAGGAGCGAGCAAGAAGGCGGGTCCGGAAATTTACGTGACGACTAATTTTGGAAAGGTATGCTACAGTACAAGAAGGAGGGTCTGGACATGTAAAGACCTCTGGACCGACAACAACGCTCCTATCCAAACATGGGGGAGGCACATATTGTGTAAGGTAGGGATGGACACCAGTACCTTCGTTGAACGGTATGGCACTGCGTCCTGAAAGAACAAGACAATCATAAGCCGCTCCTCGAAAGAGGGGCGGCAATTTTTTTTGAAAAATATCAAAACTAATTCGATATTTTTATAGGGAATCGCATAATATACCCCCGATGACGCGTTGGTGCAGCGAAAAGATAAAAATTTTTGAAAAACTTTTGAAAAAATTCGATATTTTTTCGCCCAAGCGCATAATACATCAATACGTCAGGAGAAGAGCGGCCCGGTTCGTGAGGTTTGGTACACCGCAGCGAGGGCAAGCCGGTTTCCGCTTAAATCTCAAAGGCGCTGTCAGCAATGATGGCAAGAAATTGAAAAGGAGGTAAATCATAGTTGAACAAATTCATCTGCGGCGCCCTGTCTCTGGTCCTTGCGGCGTGTTGCCTGACGGCATGCTCGAAGCCCGATGAGACAGGGCCAACTCCCGAAGTGGACGCCCCAGCCGTGACCGACTTTTCGATAGGGGATGTGGAAACGCATGAGCCGATTCTGCCTTGGCAGTTCGAGGAGGGCGAGGAGGCTGAAAACCCCTATTACAAGCGCACGACGGACGAGGGCGGGAACAACGTCTATGCCGTTCTCAAGACGGCAGACAACCAGGTAGCGTACCTTCCCATGAGCAACACCGTTGTTTATGTGGGTGCTGAAGGATCGGACTGCTACTTCGAGCGGACCACCAACACCTACAAACTTGACGGCGAAGACCAAACGGTTGTCCAGTTCCAGCTCTATGTGGCAGAGGCTTCAGCGAAGCCTTCCACAGAACCTGATCTGGGCGAAACGACCACAGACAGCGAACCTGTTCTCTCTGATGAGGAGAAACCAGGGGAGTCCGAACCAGCAATTTCTGCTGAGGGCATGTCTGAAGAAGGCGGACTACTTCCCGAAGGTGGCTCTTCCGAGTCAAATTAACCCAGGAGAAACCTTCAAGCCCCTGCCGGACACCATCTCGACCCCAATAAAGGGAACGGATCCGGCAGGGGTGGAAGACCGGGCCGCAAGCTGAAGGACGGGGAGAATTCCGCGCCATCTCCTCTATATATTTTAACTCCAGCGGCTCCGGATTTATACTTTTGGTGCGTTTTGCATATGAAGAAACAGCGGACTATACCGCATCTCCCCAAACAACGGGGAGAAAGCATCAAAAAAACGTATACGTTTCATTTGAAAAGGAGGAATCATCTTGAATAAAACAAGAAATCGCGCACTGTCTCTGCTGCTGACTATGATCATGACGTTCAGTCTTATGGCTCCGGCCTTTGCTCTGGGCGGGCAGGTCAATGTTAAGTTTGCGGACGGCAGTACAACAACCCTGGCAAATGCGTCCAATATTGTCCTGTATAAGGGCGGCGTGAAGAACGTGGATTCCGTGACGGTCTCCACCGGCGCTGACGAATCTCTCGTCAGCAACACCTACACCGATTTCGGCTCCACCATTGCGGACACTCTTCCGCTGGGGACAAAGTATGAGATTTATACCGTGCGGGACAACAACGGCGACGAGACGCTGAACTTCCGCTACACCAATGAGCTGAACGATATCATTGACATCGAGGTCGTTGGTCAGGCCGTGACGTACAACGTCTATGCCGGCAGTGGCGTGTATGGGCAGAATAACAATCAGGGCGGCCTTTCCACCTGCACCATTTCTGCCGAGAACGACACAACCAATCTGGCTGATGGCGCTCCCTACACCGTCACTTTTACCCCTGTCTCCGGTCAGGAGATTGCCAAGCTGAACCTGCGCATTGGTTCTGCTAATGGCACAGGCCGTATCGTCGATCCCGTTACCGGCAAGGTCTCCATTGGCATTCAGGACCTGCAGGTTACTGCCAACGCCAATGGCTCTGTTACTGTTGCTGCTGACAGCGTGATCCGCGATCTGTATCTGGTTGCTCTGACCAAGGATGCAGCCTCCCGGTATGATTTCAACATCCGCACCGATGGCAACTGCACCGCTGACGTAACCAGCTCCTCTATGGTTGCCGGTTCTACCAAGACGGTTACTTTTACGCCGTCCAGCGGCTTCACTGTGACCGACATCACGGTCACCGAGGGTTCCACTTCCAAGACCATCACCCTGGTCGATGAGAAGGTGGAGATCAACAAGAAGACCTACTCCGTCGAGCGTAAGCTGGATGGTACTGCCATCCTGTCTGTGCCGGCAATGTCCGACAACGTGTTCATTTCCGCTGTTGCTCAGGATAACGTTCACTATGTGAAGGTTAACAACAGCAACCGCAGCATCAACACAAACAAGGCCGGCATGAATGCAGTCAACGGCAACGAGACCCTGGAGGTCATCTTTGCCCCCACCCGCGACTACACTGAGATTCGCAGCCTGACCATTACCACCCCTGCCACCGGCACCCGCACCTACACTCTGGACGGTCGCGTGATTGCTGACAGCACTGGTTTCAATGGCTACTATTTCGACGCCGCCCTCGGCAAGTGGTTCAACGGTACCTACTGGGAAGAGATTGGCGACAACTGGGTTGTCGGCAGAGACGGTCGTTATTACAACACCGATACCGGCAGATGGTATGACTATCCCTACCTGGAGGGCATCCGCACTGTATGGGTTCGCGGCACCGATGGTCGCTACTACAACACTGAGACCGGCAAGTGGTACGACTCTCCCTACTTTAACACCAGCACCGGCTCCAACTGGAACTATGACTACAACTACGGCTCCAACTGGAACTATGACTACAACTACGGCTCCGCTTGGGGCGTAAACGGCACCACCTGGACCGTCAACGGCGCTACCGTGCGTCTGTACTATGATGCCCGCGACTTCCTGCATGTGCTTGTTTCCGGCATGACCGAGAACATGGAGTTCACCGCCAACAGCCACGATTCCATCCATACCGTCAATGTCAGCGCCGACAGGGGCGTGGAGATCGAGAAGAAGTCCTATGAGGTTGATGACGGCGATGACCTGGAGCTGACCTTTACCCCCACCAAGGACACCTACGCTGTGCGTACCCTGTACATCACCTACGGCACTCAGACCTACAAGGCCGCCGTTGAGGATGATACCTATGTCCGCGTGGACGGTACCCGCTGGAACATCTCTGTCGACGATGACGGTGTTGTGACCCTGGATATGGCTGACATCACCGAGAATGTCGTGGTTCGTGCCGAGAGCAACTACACCGTGCTTCGCAACCTGACCATCAGCCGTAACCCTGACAGCCGCAGCAACATCACTTACACCGGCAGAGCGCCCTTTGACAGTGAGGACAAGGTGACTTTGCGCGTGTACACCAGCCGGGAGGGCTACGTCCTGGATAAGGTGACCTTCAAGCTGGACTCCAAGAGCGTGGACATCAAGCCTTTCGACACCAAGCTGACGCTGGGCGGGCTGAACTACACTGTCGAGTGGATTGATAACACCGAGTTCAGTATCGAGTTCGCCCCCCTGCCTGGCAGCATTTCCGTTTCCAGCAAGACTGTAAAGGGTGATGTTGAGGAAGCTCCTGCCATTCCCGATGAGGACGAGAAGCCTGTAACTCCTCCTGTCACCGACCCCATCGTCACTCCTCCTGCGGTCACTTCTGTGACGCATAACGCCTACATGAAGGGCGTGGGCGGCGGCAAATTTGCCCCCGACAAGTCCCTGACCCGTGCTGAGGCCGTGACTCTGCTCAACCGCGCCGTTCTCGGTATGGACGACAGCGCCACCTCTTCCTACGCCTCTTCTGCATACTTCACCGACGTTCCTGCTTCCTTCTGGGGCGCTGGCGCAATCAACTACGCCGGTTCTCAGGGCTACCTGAGTGTGCTGAACACCAACAACAACTTCAGCCCCAACAATCCCATCACCCGCGCTGAGTTCCTTGCTCTGCTGTGCAAGTACCGCAACGTGGACGTCTCTTCCGCCAGCACGACTACTTCCTACGTCGATGTTCCCTCTTCCCACTGGGCTGCGCAGTACATCAGCTACGCTACAAGCCAGGGTTGGGTGCAGGGCGTTGGCAGCAGCCAGTTCACCCCTGACTCCGCTGTGACCCGTGCGGCTATCTGCACCATGGTCAACCACATCCTGGGCCGTGCGGCTGACCCCAACAAAACCGCCGCCACTGGTGCTACCTTCAGTGATGTTCCCCTGACCTACTGGGGTTATGCGGACATTTTCGAGGCCACCTTTACCCATCAGGCGACCGTGAGCAACGGCGTGGAGTCCTGGATGTAATCCGGCATTTACTCATAAGGTTGTGCCGTACCCTATATGGGTACAGGAAGCGAAACCAACATTCAAAGCCCCTGGGGTTCAGCCCCAGGGGCTTTCCTCTGTTTTCAAAACAGGAGAATGTTAGAGATTTTTTTGGTCTCCTGATATATTTTTCAGCCTTTGCATACAGTTATCCCGACGCCAGAGGAAGGAGGTAAGTCGAGATGACTGGAGACAGAGCGCCTGACAAACGGGCTGTGATGGAGTTTCTTGAGCAGTTTGAAATGCCACACTCCAGCTTGGGGTATTCCTATCTCGTCGATGCAATCTTGCTGGTTTGCAACGGCGAATTCGAAAATGACAAGCGGAGAGTCATGTCTCTGTATGACGAGATTGCGGAACGGCGAAAAACAACACCGGCTCGTGTTGAAAGAGCTATCCGCACAATGCTCAAGCAACGGTCCTGTAATAGGACGAACGGACAATTCATCTTCTATGCCGCCGACCGTCTACGCTACGGCTTCGATGGTGGCTAATGTCTTTGCGGACATTTAGGCTTTGGGTTTCCCACGGAACGTGGATGCTCGGGAAGAAGATTGTCTCCATCATGGGTGCCTGCAAGCGCCCCGCCGCTTGGCGAAACTCGTTCCTCTGTGATGGGATTGCAATCACCATTTTATCTCCGGTACGATGCTTTCATTCGGCATCACTGCCGGGCATCCTGCGAGGCTGAAAAAGACGGAAGCGGACCGTTGAGGAGATTTGGAAGGTATCTTCGGGCTGAATTTGCCAATCCAACTGCGAGTAAAAGGTTTGGTACGCCGGTTCTGTTCCTGGGTAGGCCATTTCTCCCCTGCGGATGCAGAAGAATCTCCCTGATGAAAAGCAAAAGCTTTATCAGCTTCAAAGGCAAATCATCCTAACCCGCTTGAATGAGGCGGTAAAAGGCGAAGGAAACTGGGGAATCCCAGGGTCTGACGCAAATGTTCCTATATAGGAAAGGAGGAACCATTTCTTATGAGAAATCTTAAGCGAGTTCTCAGCGCTCTCCTGGTCCTGATTATGTGTGTTGGAATGCTCCCGACAACCGCTCTGGCGGACGCTCCCTTCGACGGGAATAAGGCGGGGTCTATCACCATCACGGTGAAAGACGCTCTTTCCAATACTGCCATGTCCGGTGCATCCGTTATGCTGGAAGACATCACAGCGGGCCGGGAACACAACCATGGAACACAGGTAACCCCCGCAAACGGACAGGTCACCTGGTCTGGGCTTTCGAGCGGGTGGTACCGGGTAACGGAGACTGTAGTCCCGCAGGGATACATCCTCAATAGTGAGGAGATGGTCTTCTATTTTGACACCGAGTACCAGACCGTATACAGAGCCGAAATTCGTAACCGCCCCGAAACTGCGCTGCACATCTACCGCATTGACCCCGCCACACAGGAGGGCCTTGCAAATGCCGGATATGTTGTGTATGACAGTACGGGACACTCCGTCGCCGAAGGAAGAACCGATGAAAACGGCTATATGGTCGTCCCCCATCTGCCTGCTGGCGACTACACCATCCAGGAAGTATCTGCTCCTCCTGGATACAATCTCACCGCTCAGGCTCAGACCATCCACATTACGGAGACCAGTGACGACCCCTATGTTGTGGTTTTTACCGGTTCTGAGAAGAGCACCATCACGATCTTCAACTACGACGGGAAGACTGGCGAGCCTATTCAGGGTTCCCGCTGGCGCACTTCCCGGAGCGGCGGCGGCACTGTGAATGGCAACCTGGTTACCAACGCCGCCGGCCTTGCTTTCGTGACTGACGTTGAACCTGGCACCTATGTTGTCGAGGAGCTGGCAGTAGCGCCTGGCTATGTGAATCAGCTCAAGCACGCTTCTGTGTCCATCGGCGACCGTACAGAACACGCCGTTGTCTCTTTGAGCAATATCAAGCCTGGTAATGTCTCCATCTATGTTGGTGATTCCGTCACTGGCAAGGATCTGGAAGGCTGCACCTTTACTCTGTATGACACCTCCGGAAATATCGTTGCTGGGCCCGCTTTGTCCAATGCGAACGGTTATGTAACCTTTGATGGCATCGAGGACGGCAACTACACTGTGACGGCTCAGCCGCGCAAGGGCTATGTCATGGACAACACTTCCATGTCTGTCTCCCTTTCCAACGGCGGTGACCGCAACCTCAGTTTTACCGCCACCCCCCTTGGAACCCTGGTCGTCAAGGCTATCAGCTCCACCGACAACGCTTCTCCCATCAGCGGCTGCACTTTTGAGGTGCGCAAGATGGACGGCACTCTGGTCGGCGAATACACCACTGATTCTACCGGCTCCTTCCAGGTCACAGGTCTGGATACCGGATACTTCACGGTCAAGGAGCTGCGGGCCCCCGATGGCTATGTTATTGAAACTTCCAGCAAAACCATCTATATTGAGGCTGGCACTGCTGGCACCCTGACCTTCACCCATCGCGACCGTCCCTTTGTGTTTGTTCAGTGCTACATCAGCGGCACTACTACGCCGATTCCCGGCAGCCGCGTGCGCCTGTACAACAGCAATGGTGTTGCAGTCCGTGATGGTGCTGTTGGTAATGACGGCACATTCTCCTTCACAAACCTGGAACCCGGCATCTACCGCGTAGAGTATGTGTCTGCTCCCGATGGCTACTCGATTGAGACCTTCGAGCAAACAGTTGAGGTTACAACCACCACCGGCGCTGTCGCGACTCTTTACGCCAGCCGTCACTCCTCCATCATCATCCACAAGCTGGATGGCGATACAAAGGATCTTCTGCCTGGCGCTTCCTTTATCATCCGTGATAGTAAGGGCGTCATTCAGGACATCGTGACCACTGACGGTTCTGGTACCGCCGTCACGAAGGTCCTGGATCCTGGTCAGTATACCATTCATGAGCAGTTCGCTCCCACCGGCTATGTGCCGACAACCACCATGCAGACCATCGCTGTGGAGAACAACAAGACCTCCACTGCCACTTTCTCCAACAAGAGAGAGTCCGCTATTGTGGTTTACGCCTACGACGTAGACGGCAACCCCATGGCTAACGTTTCCTACATCCTCTATAACGTTATCACTGGGCAGGAACTGTCTACCAAGCTGACTGATACTGCCGGCGTGGCAATCTTCGAGCAGTTGCCCCCGGGTTCTTACATGGTTTCCCAGGATACCATTCCCGAGGGGTATGTCCTGACCACACCCACTCAGGCTCGTATCATCCTGAATGCTGGCGCTCCTACCTACGTGCGGTTCAACCACACGCCCAAGGCCACCATCAAGATGGAGACTGTGGACACTGCGGATGGCAAGGCTATCCCTGGCGCTGTGTATCAGATTATGAACTCTACTGGCAGCTTTGTTGCCAACTACACAGCTGATACCAACGGTGAGGCCGAGTCCATTTCCCTGGAACCTGGCACCTACACCGTAAAGCAGATTGTTGCCCCCGAGGGTTATCTGCTGAACACCACCACACAGACCATCACGGTTCAGCGTAACCGCGTGAATCTTGCCAAGTTCTTCAACCGCGCCGTCTCTCACATCGAGGTGGAGTGCGTTGAGTCTGGCAGCAACTTCGGTCTGGCTGGTGCGACCATTACCATCGAGGATGAGAAGGGCAAGGAAGTTGCCCGCGGCACCACGACCGAAGGCGGCATCTTTGTCTCCGGCGATCTGACTCCGGGCCGCTACACCGTTAAGGTAATTTCTACTCCCGACGGTTACACCTGCATCCAGATGCAGCGTACCATCGAAGTGACGACTGGGCTGGTTTCTACCGTCAAGTTTGAATTCACTTCCAACAACCGCATCATCGTGAACCTGACCGATGCTTCCGACTCTACCAAGGGCCTGGAGGGTTCAACCTTCCGGATTGAGGCTGTTGACAGCGAGTTCGCTATTGACATCCGTACTGACAAGGCTGGACATGCCGAGTCTCCCGCTCTGGAGAACGGTCGCTACATGGTGCATCAGATTACCGCTCCCGATGGTTACATTCTCGACCAGTCCTATCAGTGGGCTACCGTGACTGCAACCGAGAACACGGTTCTTGACTTCACCAACCGCCGCATTTCCGCCCTGACCATTCAGGCTCTGACCGAGAAGACCCACGCTGGTCTGGTCGGCACCTTCGAGGTTTGGGAGCAGAATGGCAAGCTGATTCGTACTGTTACCACAGACGAAACCGGTGTTGCCACCATTGAGCAGTTGGATCCTGGCATTTATGTCGTCCGTGAGGTTGGTGTTCCCGAGGGTTACACCGCCCGGACTCTGACCCAGACCGTGACCATCTCCTTTGAGACCCCCAGCACCTTGAACTTCTACCACACCGTCAAGTCCGCCCTGACCGTCAAGAAGGTGGATGCTGACACCCATACTCCTCTGGCTGAGGCGGAGTTCCGCATCACCAAGGCCAACGGCGATTTTGTGGGCGATTACACCACCGACGCTTCTGGTATCATTACTGTGGCGACTCTGGATGCTGGCACCTATAACATTGCCGAGACCAAGGCTCCCCAGGGCTATGTCCTGGATACAACTTCCCGCAGCTTTGAGATTCGCGACGACCAGGCCGTTGTCCTGACCGTTGAGAACCACAAGCAGTCTGAGCTGACTATCCGCGCTCTCGTGGAGAGCAGCCGCGCTCCTCTGGCTGGCGCTGAGTTCGAGATTCTGAGTTCTGCCAACCTGATTGTCAAGACTGTTACCACCGACTCCACTGGCTCCGTGCTGGTAAGCGGGCTGAATCCCGGCACTTACACTGTGCGCGAGACCAAGGTTCCTGCTGGTTACACCGCCCGGACTCTGACCCAGACCGTGACGATCACCTATGAGACTCCCAGCACTCTGGATTACTTCCACACTGCTGAGTCCATTCTGACCGTCAACAAGAAGGATGCCGCTACCGGCGATATGCTGCAGGGCGCTTCCTTCCGTCTGACCAAGGCCAACGGCGATTATGTCGGCGATTATACCACCAACGAGGGCGGTCAGTTTACGATTGACACACTGCCCGCTGGCGATTACGTCCTGACCGAGACGAAGGCTCCTGCTGGTTACGTGGCTAATGCTACCCCCAAGACCTTCTCCATCAAGGACGATCAGCCCCTGGTGATCGACATCACCAACAACAAGCAGGTTGACCTGACTATCCGCGCTCTGACCGAGGGCGACCGGAAGCCTCTCGCTTCCGCTGAGTTCGAGATCTACGAGCAGGATGGCAACCTCATCCGCACTGTCACCACCGACGAGTCCGGCACTGTGGTTGTTGAGGGCCTGAACCCCGCCACCTACATCGTGCGCGAAACCAAGGTTCCCGCTGGCTACACCGCTCTGACTCTGAGCCAGTCTGTCAACATTGCGGTTAAGAACCCTGCCACCCTCGACTTCCTGCATACACAGAAGTCCACCCTGACCATCAATAAGGTTGATGCTGATACCAAGGCTCCCTTGGCTGGTGCTAAGTTCCGCATCACCAAGGAAAATGGCGACTTCTATGGCGATTATACCACCAACGAGGCTGGTCAGATCGTTCTGTCCAGCGTTCCCGCCGGCAAGTATAATATCTCCGAGACGCAGGCCCCCGAGGGGTATGTCCTGGATACCACTTCTAAGAGCTTCACCATCAAGGATAACCAGACTCTGGTTCTTGACATCACCAACCACAAGCAGACCAAGCTGACCATCCGGGCGCTGTCCGAGCTGGACCACAAGGGCCTGATTGGAGCTGAGTTCGAGATTTGGTCCGAAGATGGCAAGCTGGTTACCACTGTCAGCTCCAGCTCCGATGGCACTGTTACTGTTGACAGCCTGAACCCCGGAACCTACACGGTGAAGGAAATCAAGGTTCCCAACGGCTACACCGCCCGGACTCTGACCCAGACCGTAACACTGACATTCAAGAGTCCTGAAATCCTCGATTTCTGGCACACTGCCAAGTCCACCCTGACGGTCGTTAAGACCGATGGCGTGACTGGCGATCCTCTCGCTGGCGCTGAATATCGTATCACTACCGCCAAGGGCGACCTTGTTGGCACCTATACGACCAACCAGAGCGGTCAAATCGTGATTGACGAGCTGCAGGCCGGCACCTACAACATTGCCGAAATCAAGGCCCCCGCCGGTTATACTCTGGACAGCACTTCCAAGAGCTTCACCATTGAGGATGACCATGCGATTACCCTTGAGTTCGTCAACTACCAGCAGACCGACCTCACCATCCGGGCTTTGACCGAGGTGGGACGCAAGGGCCTGGCTGGCGCTCAGTTCGACATCTGCCTGGAGAATGGCACCGTTGTTAAGACTGTGACTTCTACCGCTGACGGCACTGTCGTTGTCGCCGACCTGAACCCCGGCAAATACATCGTGAAGGAAGTCATCGTTCCCGACGGCTACACTGTTCGTCAGGCGATTCAGACCGTCACCATCACAAATGAGGTTGCTGCCACCATCGACTTCTGGCACACCACCGAGTCTACCGTGACCATCGTCAAGACCGATGCCCAGACGGGTGTTCCTCTTGCCGGCGCTCACTTCCGCATCACCAATGCGGCTGGCGAGGTTGTGGGTGATTACACCACCAACACTTCCGGTCGTATCGTCATCGCCTCTCTGGCGGCTGGCACCTACAACATTACCGAGACTAAGGCTCCTAACGGCTATGTCCTGGATTCGACCTCCAAGAGCTTTGAGGTGAAGGATGACAAGGCAACCCTCATCGAGCTGACCAACACCAGCATTGGCAGTTTCCGCATTGTGGATACCTGCAAGCAGGATGGTAAGCCCATCGAAGGCGCTGTCTTCCGCATCGACACCTACAACGGAGAGTTTGTCGGTACCTACACCACCAATATTGGCGGTATCATCAATCTCAACCTGGCTCCTGGCAAGTATACCATCTATCAGACTTCCGTGCCTAACGGCTACGTGAAGCTGGATGATGTCTGGAACGTCACCGTCACTGCCGGCAAGGATAACCTGCTGGAAGTGAAGAATGAGCGGCTGAGCAAGATTGTCATTCACATGATTGATGCTGAGAGCAAAGCCGGCCTCTACGGCGTCGAGCTGAGCATCAAGGACATCAAGAACAACGTTGTTGGCAGCTATCGGTCTGACAATGAGGGTAACATCAACCTGACCGGCATCCTGGATGCTGGCAAGTACATCCTGTCCCTCAAGACGGTCCCCAATAACTACAACAAGGACGAAGTTCCCAAGACTATCGAGGTCAAGATTGGTGAGACCACCGAGGTGACCTGGGCTCTGCGGGGCCACAAGGGACAGGTGACCATCGTCACTTACGCTGGCGAGGATAACGCCACCATGAATATTCGCAAGAATACACTCATCGGCGGCGCAATCTACCAGATCACCACCCCGAACGGTAAGGTAGTGGGCAATATTCAGGGCGACCTGAATGGTCAGGCTTACTCCGGCGCTCTGAGCGTTGGCACGTACTACTTCCAGCAGATTGTCGCTCCTGTGGGCTGGCAGGTGAACTCTACCAAGTTTGCCGTCAATGTCTCCAGCACAAACGACAACATCCGCGTCGAGGTGTACAATAAGGCTGCAAACTACGCTACCGACATTTCCGTCAGCGGCACTGCTTCTGCTATGCCTGGCGGCAATGTGAAGTACAACTTCAATGTTGCGAACAACTCCACCAGTGCGATGGCGAACTTCTTCGTTCACATGAAGGTTCCTACCGACGGTATGCGGGCTGTGACACTGTACACCGGTACTTATTCCGGTTCTGCCACGACCTACTACGTTGAGTACAAGACCAACATGAACGGCTACCGCAAGCTGGCTGAGAACCTGAACAGCAAGTCCAGCTATAGCTACGGACTGAGCACACAGGCTCTGGGCCTCCAGACTGGTGAGTACGTGACCGACATTCGTATGGTCTTTACTTCTGTCGTTGCCGGCATGAAGACGGCTACAGCTGCTTCCCTCAACTGCTATGTCCTCTCCACCGTTCCCAACGGCTACCAGGGCATCATGCGTGCTGAGTGCGGCGCTCTGGTGGGCTATTACAGCAATACCAGCAGCGGCGGACAGTGGGGCAACTCCGTTGGTCAGTCGTTCATGTCCAACCCCGCCGTGACCGTCGATAACGGTTGGGTGACGAGCTCCGGCCAGTTCATCACTCACGTTACCGCTCCGGTTTACGCTCAGAACTCTGTCCCTGGCACTCTCCCCAAGACTGGTTATTAAGCCGGCTCTTTTAGGTTGAGTCGCTAACCTGAAGCAGCCGCCCCCTCCGGGGGGA
>OFFY01000137.1_pt1 | contig 72866 bp, 58 predicted proteins | sample 1521481 | NCBI WGS metagenome assembly OFFY01 (sample SAMEA3504117, study PRJEB24116) | mouse gut metagenome | biome: mouse gut; feature: mouse-associated habitat; material: faeces | place: Denmark | collected 2011
TCTTTGATGGAGATACGTTTGCCTGTGCCGTTCCAGCCGGTGTTCACGAGATAAGCCTTGGCACCGCTCTGCTGCATCTTCTTAACGAGTTCTTCAGCGTATTTGGTGGGGTGCAGTTCGAGGAATGCCTGACCGAAGCAAGCCGAGAATGTCGGGGTGGGTTCGGTGATGCCGCGTTCTGTACCGGCGAGTTTTGCGGTGAAGCCGCTGAGGAAGTAGTATTTGGTCTGCTCGGGATCGAGGATCGATACGGGGGGCAGAACGCCGAATGCGTCGGCCGACAGGAAGATCACGTTCTTGGCAGCGGGACCTGCGGAGATCGGTTCAACGATGCTCTTGATGTGGTTGATCGGGTAGGAAACACGGGTGTTTTCGGTCACGCTCTTGTCCTTGAAGTCGATCTTGCCTTCTGCGTCAACGGTAACGTTTTCGAGAAGGGCGTCGCGAGTGATAGCGTTGTAGATATCGGGTTCGCTTTCTTTGTCGAGGTTGATAACCTTAGCGTAGCAGCCGCCTTCGAAGTTGAACACGCCGTTGTCGTCCCAGCCGTGTTCGTCGTCGCCGATGAGCAGACGTTTCGGGTCGGTTGACAGGGTGGTTTTGCCTGTGCCTGACAGACCGAAGAAGATGGCGGTGTTTTTGCCTTCTTTGTCGGTGTTGGCAGAGCAGTGCATGGATGCGATGCCACTCTGGGGGAGGTAGTAGTTCATCATTGAGAACATACCTTTCTTCATTTCGCCGCCGTACCAGGTGTTGATGATAACCTGTTCGCGAGATGTGGTGTTGAATACAACAGCGGTTTCGGAGTTGAGGCCGAGTTCCTTGTAGTTTTCAACTTTTGCTTTTGAAGCGTTGTAGACAATGAAGTCGGGCTTGAAATCCTTGAGCTCTTCAGCTGTGGGGGCGATGAACATGTTGGTCACAAAGTGAGCCTGCCATGCCACTTCCATGATGAAGCGCACTGCCATACGGGTGTCCTTGTTGGCACCGCAGAAGCGGTCAACAACATAAAGTTTCTTGCCGGAAAGTTCTTTTACGGCGAGTTCCTTAACGGCTTCCCATGTTTTTTCGGTCACGGGTTTGTTATCGTTGGGATATTCTTCGGTTGTCCACCAAACGTTGTCGCGGCTGTTGTCGTCGAGCACGATGAATTTGTCTTTGGGTGAGCGGCCTGTGTAGACGCCGGTCATCACGTTGACAGCACCGAGTTCGGTAACGGTGCCTTTTTCAAAACCTTCCAGAGAGGGATCGGTTTCTTCTTTGAACAGTTCGTCGTAAGAGGGGTTGTAGATCACCTCTTTGACATCCTTGATGCCATACTGGGCTAAATCGATTGCACTCATTTCTTTTGACTTGAAATATAAATGGTTAATAAATTTCTATGTGTTTGTTTCTCTGATCTGTTTTTGGTGTGCGGATCTTCCGCACCCTTTAAATCAATTGCAAAGTTAGTGACTTTTTCGCTGACTTGTGCAATAGATTAAAGAAATTTTTCCGTATTAATTATTTTTAAATAATCACACAGCCACACATACGCCCGGGAGTGCATGGATGGGAACAATCCTCACCGCAATTAGTTGGCTACGTTACTTTTAATCCACATTATTTAACCGCCTTTGAGTTAAAAGCCGACCATACCGCAACATCCACCGGTTTTATGAGTAACTTTGCACCGCAATATAAAAAGAATCACAGAAAATGGTAATCGTACAATGCGCCGTGATATTCGCGTTTCTCGCCTTAGGAGAGATTGTGGTATGGTTCACGGGCATCCCAGTCCCCTCAAGCATCATAGGCATGCTGCTGCTCACCGCCGCGCTGCAAGCCAAGGTCATCGACCTGCGCCACGTGGCAGGAGTCGCCGACTTCCTGGTAAAAAACCTCGGATTTTTCTTCGTACCCGCCGGAGTCGCGCTCATGGGATACTTCAACATACTCCGCGACCAGTGGCTCCCCATCATCGGTGCATCAGCCCTGAGCACCGTCGTTGTACTCTGGGTCACCGGACAACTCCATCAAATATCACGCAAATACCTCAGCCGCCATGCCGATAATAGAAAATAGCTACTTCATGCTCGCCCTCACATTCATGGTATTCGTAGGGGCAAGCCGCATGGCACGACGCACCGGCTCCATGCTGCTCAATCCCATACTTGTGACAATAATCATACTCATAGCATTCCTGAAATTTGCCGGAATATCCTACGACACCTACTCACAAGGCGGCGAATACATCAACTTCTGGCTCAAACCTGCAGTCGTGGCATTGGGCGTACCGCTCTATCGCCAGATATCCGCCATACGCAGCCAGATGCTATTCATACTACTCGCCGAACTCGCCGGTTGCATCGCCGGCATCGTATCCGTAGTGCTGATAGCACAAGCCCTCGGCGCCACACGCGAGGTAGTGCTGTCGCTCGCATCCAAATCCGTAACCACCCCCATAGCCATCGAAGTCACGCAAGCCGTAGGCGGCATACCCTCCCTCACTGCCGCCGTCGTGGTATGCGTAGGCATATTCGGAGGCATGACCGGATTCAAAGTCATGTCCATGGGCCGAGTCAAAAGCCCCGTAGCCCAGGGGCTGTCCATGGGCACCGCAGCACACGCCGTAGGCACATCCATGGCAATAGACACCGGCGGATACCGCTACGGAGCATGGGCATCACTCGGACTCACACTCAACGGACTCTTCACCGCCATGCTCACACCAGCCATCCTGTCACTACTCGGTGTGTGAAAGTGTAGCCGCCCGAGATACACGTTTTTAAAAATCGTAAAAAACTATATTTTAAATAGTTGATAAACAAAAAATAATTGTTACATTTGTAGCGACATGAAGTAATAGGGATGATTTAGTTAAAGAAGAAGCTCTTTACCTCATACACAATTACACATTTTTAATCCGGCGGAATAGAGATTCCTACCAATCCGGTGATAAAACATCGTAACAGCAGCAAGTATATCTTTAACACGATATTCTTTTCCCTTGTCTGGAAACCGCCTATCCAAATTGTCCGGGGAATAGCACTGTAAGTCCACACCACCGCATAGGGGCGTGAACAGGCAAAGCTTATTTTGAGGACAAAGGCGCTTGGCGGTGCCGCAGACAGCAGGATAGGCAATGTTTTGTTCCGCCCCATTTTTATTTTTTATGAGCCAGATTTTTATTGGAAAGATTATCGAAGAGGAGCTTCGTAATCAAGAGCGGTCAGTGGTTTGGCTTTCGAGAAAGCTCAATTGCAATCGAACGAACGTCTACAAAATCTTTAACCGCACCAGCATCGACACCGAATTGCTTTTGAAGATTTCCAACATCCTCAAGCGCAACTTCTTTGAGCCATACACCTCACAGCTCGAAGACTGATACCTCACGGCACAAACACACACCATCTCCTCCCTCCACTGCTCGCGCACCAATCCATCACCACGGCGGACAATAAAAAACTTCGCGAGTGTCACCATTTTTTGCTAAGTTTGCTTCCTGTTTACAACCGCTCAAGGAGCTAACCCCATACGCATGAAAAAAAGCATAGTCTACACACGCACCGGCGACTCCGGAACCACATCACTCGTAGGCGGACAGCGAGTCCCCAAAAACCACATACGCATCGAAGCCTACGGCACCATCGACGAACTCAACAGCCACATAGGCATCATCGCGGCATACCCCACCCACGACCACCGGCTGAGCCGGATGCTGCAATTCATACAGCACCGTCTCTTCAACATCGGAGCCTACCTCGCCAGCGACCCTCAGGGAGCCACCTACACAGCCCCCCCCGGAGTAGACCACGACGATGTCGCACGACTCGAAAACATGATCGACACACTCGACGCCGAACTCCCCCCCATCAACCGCTTCATACTTCCCGGCGGAAGCGTCGAAGCCGCCCAATGCCACGTAGCACGCACCGTATGCCGCCGGGCGGAACGACGCATCACTGACCTCGCCGACACCACACCCATCGACAGCAACGTAATGCGTTTCATCAACCGGCTCAGTGACTTCCTCTTCATATTAGCGCGATTTAACAATGTTAACCGCCGCATACCTGAAATATTTTGGGATAAAGATTGTTAGTTATAAGAAAATAACTACTTTTGCGGCACAATTTTACAAAACGCATTTTTACACAACTCTCAATAACACAATACCACTATGTACTGGACATTGGAATTAGCATCGAAACTTGAAGACGCGCCATGGCCCGCGACACGCGAAGAACTAATCGACTACGCCATGCGCTCCGGAGCACCCCTCGAAGTAATCGAAAACCTTCAGGAAATGGAAGACGAAGGCGAAACATACGAATGCATCGAAGACATCTGGCCCGACTACCCCTCCAAAGAAGACTTCCTCTTCAACGAAGACGAATACTAATCGCTGCGAGCGACATAAACAAAAGATTATCAATCGGACAAACAAAACATAAGCTGTTTGTCCGATTGTTTTTTTTGTTTCAGCCATCTCCTCGGCCAAGGTAACTCCGCAGCCGTAATTACAGCTTTCACCATTAGTCGCAGTCAATTTGCAAGGACAATGCTTATACCACGGAGCATATCCATGATTTTAGCCAACGACCTGAGGCCATCTTTTTGCTGACTCATAATTGTAGTTTTTAATGAATAATTTCCAGAATTGTACAATGCAGGGATGATAATGCAAAATTGTTCCGCCGATGGTTTAATCACAAATATTGTTTCTTACTCGGTACAATTTATTATCTTTGTACAAAATTCAATATTGGTAGGAAATGGAAATTCTAATCAGGACATATAAAAGACGTCTGGCAGAGGTGAATACCAAGACTCACCGCTTCATATTCTCAGAAATAGACTGGGAACAGCCCCTTATCGGCATCAAAGGACAAAGAGGCGTGGGCAAGACAACATTGATGTTGCAACGAATCAAGGTCACAGACCCAACCGGTGAAAAATCATTTTACGTCACTCTTGACAATCTATGGTTTGCCGAACACTCCTTGATTGATCTGGCAGAGGAGATTCTGCAAAAAGGGATAACGCACCTTTATCTTGATGAAGTTCATAGACTGCCGGGATGGGAACGGCAGGTGAAAAATCTGTACGACTCTTACCCGGAGCTTCATGTTGTGTTCACAAGTTCGTCACTGCTTGAGATTGACCACTCAATCGGAGACCTTTCTCGGCGTGTTTCCATGTATAAGCTACCTGGGCTGTCGTTCCGTGAATTTCTGATGTTTGAGGGGTACGAGGTCCCGGACAGGATTAAACTTTCAGACGTACTCTACTCGCATGAGACACTTGCACCGCCAATATCTTCAAAACTAAATGTAATTCCACTTTTCAAAAAATATATGGAAAAGGGGTATTACCCATTCTATAAATCCATGAAACAGGACGACTATTACAGCCGTCTTGAACAGACGGTGACAACTGTCATTGAATCCGATATTCCTGCAGTGGAGAAAAAGATTGACTACGAGACGTTGATAAAGGCAAAACGTCTTGTCTCCATAATCTCCGCATCACTTCCATATATCCCCAACATGAGCACCTTGGCGGGAGTTATGGGAACAAACAGAAACCAGCTCCTCAAAATTTTCGACTTACTTGACCGTGCTGGCATCATACGCCAATTGTTCGTCTCAGCCGGAGGACCGAAAAGCCTTGCGAAACCACAGAAGATACTCCTTGACAACTCATCGCTCATGTATGCTCTTGATTCGCCACAGATAGGTGCCGCGCGGGAAAGCACATTCGCATCGTTCCTTGCGGTTGACCACAGGGTTGGGTTTGCGAAAGATGGCGATTTCATCATAGACAACAGGTATCTTTTCGAAGTCGGAGGCAAAGGTAAAGGTTTTGCCCAGATTAGAAATATTCCTGACAGCTTCGTGGCAGCGGACGATATTGAATTGGGGTTTGGCAATAAAATTCCATTGTGGTTGTTTGGATTTCTCTATTAAACGCCAGCCTTGCCCGTGGCGCTTATTTTTCATTCTGCGCATCATGGCACGATAGAATGTCTCCACCACCAATTATGATTCCGCAATGCCTATCTATTGAGTCAGTATCACAATAAAATTGAACAGCAAATCCATCCTGCGACCTATTGCTCGATGGTTGTTGTTTGGAAAAGGCCACGGCTTAAATTCTCGCTTATCGTCAAAAAGAGACTGCCTGACTTTGATTGTCAGACAGTCCCGTTAATATGATACCTCTTAAATAAGAAATTATTGTAGGCAGAGTTTGTATGACTTTTCTCCAAAAGTCAATATATACACGGTATTTCTATCAACTTCAAACACAATATCCTCACCGGTGCTGTACTGTCGTCCAAAGCACACGCCGGAAATATTGAATATCGAGGCCGGGACACCGGTCGGCAGATGTTCAATAATGATTGATGAATTTTCAATCCTGACTGACACATCGTTATCAGAGATTCCGCTGACTCCGGAGAAGTTGTCGATAACACTTACGGAGCATTCCGCGGAAACATCCGACCCATCAGCGGCTACAGCTGTCACAATGGCTTCTCCTTGCGAGATCGCAGTAACCAGTCCATATTCATCGACAGTGGCTACAGATGGATTGTTGCTTGACCAAACGATGTCCTTGACCGTTGCATTCGTCGGCAGTATGGTGGCGGACAATTGCAGAGTCTGCTTAACAATGATTTCAGCGACGGAATGATTCAAGGTAATCGACCCAACAGGTACCGCAGCTATCGAAACCCTGGTAGCGGCGTCGGATAGAAGATGCTCCCTGGCGTCTGCCGTTGAAAAGATGCTGTTTTCCATTCTGATGGCAACCTCTCCGGAAATGTCGTCGGAAGCTGCAATCTGCATGTGGACAAGAGGTCCCTTAGATCCGTTGAATGTTGAGTTGTTGAGAGACAGACAGGCAATCCTGACACGTCCGTCGGCATAAGCCTTTGCTGAAACGGCATGCCCGGAACCGCGGTCAGCCATCACAAGAGATTGATCGACAATAGACAGTCCTTCGGGTAGATATATGTCGGTCTGGAAAGCGGAGAATGGGGTTTCATTGTCAAGTACAACAGCGACTTCCTTAGTTTCGCCAGGAAGCATTGAGAAATCCGGGATGTAGAATTTATCAACATGCTGATTGCCGATTGCAACTTCGAAATCCGGCAATTCCACATCATTATCGTCGGCATCCACCAAGAGTACACCGGATAGCGACAGCGTTCCTCCGGCGAAATTGCCGGATGCCGTTACCGAGATTTCCATCACTGGACCTTCGCTACCCGACAATGGTGTATGGGAAAGCGAGAATGACCCTATTCTGGCATGGTTAATGGATATCAGGTTGCTGACTATGGTGTAACTTGAATTAGCACGTGACGACAAGGTGCAGACGGCTTTCCCATCCGATGATACGAAATTCAAACCATCGGGCAAGGCGATATCAAACTGAAAGCCGAGAACAGGCTGTCCGTTTTCTATGCACACGCTTATTGTCTTGGTCTCTCCCGGTTCAAAATTACTCGTCTCTACGTAAAGTCTGTCAGCGGCAATGGCTGCTGGCATCGCTCCGAAGAGCAATGTCAGCACCAAAAGCAGCTTTTGCAATATCGATTTGTTCATAACAGAGATACCGATTATTTAACCATGATTTTTGAAACCGTATTGCCGACTGCAACCACATAGATGCCATTGGCAAGATTGCGGCTCACGGCATTTGAATCAGCTGTGAACTGAGCCAGCACAGTGCCATCAACGGCAAAAATGTACACATCCAGTCCTTCCGCGTTGAAGATGGTTATACCTTTGTTTTCGGCGACAACGCTTATCTGTCCGTCGGCAAAAGGAACGTCCACGCCGGCTAAACCGGAGTTATGTCCGCCTGTCGATGACAGCACATATTCATTTGCTTGAGAATCGGAAGCTATGATTCCGGATATTGAGATGTCGCCGCACTTCTCATTGTTGGCTTTCGCGATAATGCGGAATATCGGTTCCCCGTTGTCAGCAAAGGTTGAATTGTCAAGGTCAAACAGAGCTACACGCATGGTGCGGTCGTCGATTCTGCGCTGCATCAGCGAATGGTATGCGTCAGCGCGTTGTCCGATTTCAACCCCCACGAGTTCCATTCCGTCAGGAACCGTGATGTCGGCTTGCAGAGCTACATAGTCAATCGAATTTTCGAGAGCGACATCGACAGCCACCGTGCCGGAAGTCTCCGGAGTGTAGTCATCAACAACAAGATTATCCATCTCGAAGAATCCGCGACTTAAAACCATAGTACGGACATTCATAGCAGCGGACATTGCCGGCTGATTGAGCACTTCGGTCACTGTGCCGGAGGCATCGGCAAGAGTGATGCGGTTATCCCCGTTCACATCTGCGGCTTCGAAGCAGAATGTCTCGACTTCGTTACCGATAGCATAATTGGCTGTATTGACAGCGTCGGTGATAGTAACCTGGTCATTGTCGTTCGAGTCACCTTTGGTAGGTGGCATAACCGTGATTTCAAATGAACTCTTCACACCGGATCCATCTGTGGAGGAAGCGGTTATTGTTACAGTTCCGGTTGTTATTGTTGTTACGGTACCTTCAGCATCGACTGTCGCTATACCTCTGTTAGAACTGCTCCAGACAACCTCAGTATTTGTCGCATTGGCAGGAATCGGCTGTGCGCTCAATGACAATGTGCGTCCTTTCTTTACGACCGAGGATTCTGCGGTTATGTCAATGGAGCTAACCATAGTTGGCGTGACTATTAGATTGAATGTATCGTATAGACCGGAACCATCGGCTGCATACGCAGTGATTGTGACCTCACCAACAGATTTGGCTGTCACGAGCCCGTTCTCATCGACTGTGGCAATGGAGGTATTGGACGACCTATAGCGTACGGTATTGTCTGTGGCAGTGTCTGGACCGGCCGTGGCATGAAGTTGTAATGTTTCAGTGTCAGTTATAGTACCTTCAGTCTGATCAAACTTAAGCGATGTTATAAATACAGCGTCGGTCAATGGAAGAATCTGGAAAAACTCCCACCAAGTGTCTGAATCGATGTAGTCTTCAAGCGATTCTTCCGGCACGAAAACCGTTGAATGGTCAATTACATTCTGAGCAAACTGAGGAGCACCTACCGGCGGAGTGGTGTTATACGATTTTATGTATTTAATGGATGAGCACCCACTGAAAGACCCGGTTCCAAGAGATGTCACCTGCTTGCCGAGCGATACCCATTCCGCTTTGTCACAATCTTTGAATGCGCGGGCACCTACAGAGCTTATGGCTCCGTCGGGAATGATAATCTCTGTCAGCAAGGAACATCCTTGGAAAGACTCAACGCCCAACCCGTAAACATTCTTTGGAATAGAAAGACTGGTGAGCGATGTACAGTATTCAAATGCTCTCGGTCCTATGATTTCAAGTTCTTCGTTCAGGTCGAGAGTCACGAGATTATCGCAATGCGAGAAACAACCATCAGCTATGGAATTCAATGTTGATGGCATTGTTACATTATCAAGGTTGACATTATTGGCGAATGCACGTTCTCCAAGAGATGCCAGACCTTCTCCGATGGTCAGAGATCTAAGTGACGAGCAGTCCATGAATGCCTGTTCCCCGATGGCTTCGACACCCACCGGAATCTCAATGGATTCTATGCTGTCACATCGTTCAAACAGATATTTGCCTATGGTTCCCACGGATTCTCCAAACTTCAGATTTTTCAATGTCGATTTTCCGTAGAAAGGAGCATATTCCTCTGCCGAGATATCGTATGTCAGCCATCTGCCAAGGTGCAGATTGGTTATGGGTGAGTCGGCAAACATTGAACGTTTCGGAGTGTCAGTATTTTGTTTGACTGTTAATACCTCCGATCCGTCAGAGATGGTGAGGGTGGTGAGACTATTACATGAATTAAAGACGTTATCGTCAATCAGCGTTACAGATGGAGAAATTAAAAGATTGTCCAGTACTGAACATCCGCTGAACAATTCCTTGCTCAAAGTCGTGAGTTTTGTTGATAGTGAGACCTCTGCGAGTGAAGTGTCATCTTTAAATGCGCCTATACCTGCGGTTACCACATTGTTTGGCATTTCAATCCACTCCAATGAATCCATCTCGCTGAAAGTATAATTGCCAATCTCTGTCAAAGACTCCGGCAGACGGAAATTTTTCACCGAAGAGCAACCGCGTAAAAGATAATCATTCGCAATTGTGAATGTTCCTGTTTGGGAGAATTCCACCTTACTCAGATCCGTGCGATTACTGAATGGAGAATAACCATTGTTTAAGTCTGCGGTATATATAAGATTTCTACCGAGGTACAGCGATTTGAGGGGAGAATGGAAGAATAGACCTTCCTTAGACTTGTTTGATGCAAGGTTTATCGGGGTGGAGGAATTTGAGAATGAGAGCACCGTCAGTCCGGTACATTTGTCAAATGCCAACCCCTTGATTGAATCTATTGATGCCGGGATTGTCAGATCGGCAAGCGATGTGCAATTGCTGAATAAACCTTTCTCTATGGTTGGAAGATTTTCTGACAGGCGAATTGTTTTCAATAAAGAACAATCGGCAAATGCATATTCCCCGATTGAAGTGACAGCATCCTGCATTGTCAGCGATGGTAACGACGAACAGCTTTGGAATGAGTTCTGTCCAATTTTGGTCAGTGTGCTCGCCAGCTCCACATCGGTGAGTGTGGTATTCTGTGCAAAAGCATAATTTCCAATGGATTGTAAGCCATCGCCGGTTGTCACGGATTCCAGAGAGCCGTTCTGGAAGAATGCGTAATCGTCAATCAGTGTCACTCCACTGTCTATTATGGCAGTTTTGAGAGAATCATTTAATGCAAAGGCGTACTTTCCTATGGTCTTGATGCTGCCTGGGATAGTTACATTGGGGAGCGTCTTGCATTTATAAAGATAGCCATCGTTGATTTTTGACACCGGTCCGTTGGCTATTTCTATAGAAGTGAGTGCCTTCTGTTCATAGAACGGAGCTAAACTGAGGTCCTTCGTGCTATATTCTATATCGCGCCCCATATATATGCTTTCAATGGGACAATCATGGAACATTGCATTATCTGTAGATAATGTCAATGGCGTAGAGCCATCATTGACAGTCAGTTTTGCCAATGACGTACATTGGTCAAACGTGTGACCGCCAATGCTTTCAAGTGATGATGGAAGTGTTATCTCCGGGATTGATGAACACCCACGGAAAGCATAATTGCGGATATATTGAAGATTTTCGGGCAGAGTTATGCTCTTGATTCCGTCGCAACCATCCAGAAGATAATGGTAAATCTCGTTGACATAATTTCCGGTAAACTGCACTCGAGTCAATGATGACTTATTGCGGAACGGTGATTGAGTGTCGCTGTAGGTATATTGCAAGTTTCTGCCTATGCGAAGTGTTCGGAGAGGGGCATCGGTAAAGGATGGAATGGTCAGGATGCTGTCGCTTGCAGCGAATGTCACGGACGACAACGCCAGACATTGGTCAAAACTTCCGGTTCCGATTGACGTGACCGTACCGGGGATTGAGATTGTCGACAGATCCTTGCACCCATAGAATGTATTGGTCCCCATTGTCTTAAGACCATCGTGGAGAGTGGCTAATGCCAAAGTGGAGCAATCCTGAAAAGCACCGTTGCCAATGGTAGTGGTGGTCCCCGGTACATCTATCTCTGTCAACACAGAGCAATTTCTAAATGCCTCATTGCCTATTCTTGTCAGGTTGTTTCCCAAAGATGCGTATGTTAGTTTCTGGCAATTAGTAAATGCGTTGTCACCAATTGAAACGGTGGTGTTTGGAAGCCGTATTGCAGTTAGAGCGGCGCAATTAAAAAATGCAGCGTTGCCGATATTCTTCAGATTGTCGCCGAATGATATAGAAGTGATACTCGATGCGTTGTCGAAAGCATTATATCCAATATCTGTTAAAGAAGATGGCAGTGAAACGCTTACCAGGGATGTGCAGTCCTTAAATGCTCCGATACCGATTACTTGTTGTCCATTAAAATTGATGGCAGATAGTTTCTGGCAATTTCTGAATGCATTCTTCCCGATTTCCTTAACCGATGAGGGAAAAGTGACAGACGTGAGATTTGTGTTGTCGTTAAACGCACCATCGGCAATTCGCACTACAGAGTATGTTTCAGTATCAATTTCTACGGAAGATGCTATAGTTATTGCTTCGGGGGTATTGATTGGGTGCTGCCTGGCTTCGCATGTATTCTCACCTATTGGAATGTAGATGACATTGTCATCATAAACTAATTCTTTTACGGTAGAAAAGTATTGGGACAACGAGGTTCCATAAATATCTGTGGTATTATATGGAACATACAACGTATGTGTATTTGATGATTCCTTTTTAATTGATTCTGAGCCAATGCTCATACCGGAGGGATTTAAGCAAATCAGTTCATGCGGTGGGTTGACACGAAATGCATTACTAGGAATCCAGGAAACTTTTGGACCTAATGTCACCCTCATGCCAGCATTTTTAAATGGGGTATATCCGTAACGCCCCGGATAAGTTGTATAAGGATATTTAGCAGAACTGTTTTGATCAAAATAGAAATTTCGTCCGATGTATAGTTCTTCAATAGGACAATTTTCGAAAACACTATTGTAGAGTCCACTTTCGTATGAGGTTTCTACCCAACCGATCGTAATGGATGTATCTGAGTCATCTATATGCACTGATTTTAAGGAGGTACAACTCCTGAATATGTAACCAGATAATGTAGTGATTGTGCTCGGGATAGTTATGGACTCTATTTTACTACTGAACGCTGAATCTCCAATTCCTTTTACGGTATATTTTTCATTTTCATAAACAATAGTGGACGGAATAGACACGTGATTCAAAAACCCTGTGCTGGTAACTCTTGCCGTCTTTAAATACGTATTAATGTTATAACTTAACCCACCAATTGTAATACTCTGCGCCTCGGAATTATAGTAGATTCCTAAGAAAAGCATTAAAAATGTGATCCACCGTTTGATGCTTGATAACGTAAACTGATTCATAATGAATTTATGGATTGATTGATTTATTAATTTACATGGAATATGATATTATTGATTGGCAAACACCCCTTAAAATCCTAAAAACGCAGAAATAATATTGGTTATCAAGCCGGTAAGTATATTTTTCATGATATCCCGTACTTCGTCGTCTATCTTGTTTTTTCGGTTACATAAAAAGGACGCTATGTCATTGAAAGGCTCGGATTTTGGCTGCGATAACTTATATAGTGGAATCCGGAGCATTGATAGTGCAACGCACAAACTATGGAGATGCGCTCTCTCTTTATGCAGAATCAGATATATCCTGCCACTGACGGTTCTGTCCGCAAGGATACATCCCATCTCACGTTTGTCTATGGTGGTAGCATCGACAATTACTACTTCTCGTCCCTGATTCCTGACACCCCATATCGAATCTGCTATTCGCTCTATGCCATATCTGTCGTTGTACTCATGCAACGCCTTTTCCACATCGTAATCATCAGGACATGACAGCGCGAATGCGATTCCATTTTCAAATTGTTCACGCCAGATACCTTCAAAGTAATCCGGCAATTCAATGTTCTCGTTCATTTTGAATGTTTTTTATGTTGGATAATATTTCTGAGACATAAAAAAAGCGTGGTGCCAAGCTTGTTGCTCGTTCCCACGATCCGAGGCCTTCGCATTGCCTGTCTTTGTAAGGAACGAAACAACGCAGAGGCCCACGCGAAATATGCAAGTATACGCAGTGTGCCGATCCTCACAAATGAGACTACGGCGCACGGCGGATAGATTTACATATCCAACATGGCATCTACCGTTGCTCCTGTTCTGACAAAGACTATTGGGGAAGTTGCGAAGTTCCGAATCGTCAGAACCGAAGCGCTAAGTAAACGCTTTCAGTATGTTATGTTGCAGTGTACTTGACACCCAACATCGCAAAATTAAGGATTAATTTTCTGATGATGAAACAAATCCCCGGATTTTTTTGAAGCGTGTCTCTGCGTTGCTGATGCAAATATTGGGCTTTGCTGCGACACGGTCAAGTTTTCCTCCGTTCACTCCGTTCATTTTGCTCGGAATCAACGGGATTCATCGCGTTTAATCCGGATAAATCCACTATATTTGGGAAAAAGTATTCTATGGGTGTTGAAATCAAATTTTCACAATCGTATTTTTGGCTTGATTCATGGATTATGTCCAACATAATCCAGCTTGGTACTGTGAGCTTCTGCGATCGTTTTGTCGATTACAAGATAGATCCGTGTCGGAGACTATATGACCAGATGGTGCTGGCGGCACGTTGTTGCACTGCCAATATCGCTGAGGGAACATCCCGATATTCAACTTCAATCGAGACGGAGATGCGGCTGCTTGATGTTGCCCGTGCCAGCCTTGATGAATTGCAAGGCGATTTCTTCCATTATCTTTTACGTTGCAATGCCGATGTCTGGGCTATAGGTGATCCCAATAGAGAGGCGATATGGACGATGAGGTTGGATAAACCTCAGTATTCCAACAGCCTTTTTCATGATGCTGCGGAACATATTCTCAAGCAGAAATCGAAATTCGCTCCTTGGATTGAGAGCGATGCCCCAACGGTGGTTGCCAACGCATTGATGGTTCTTTGCGCGAGGGTTAACCGTATGCTGGAGTCGCAGTTGCAGAGTCAACTTAAGCTATTTCGTCAACATGGTGGTTTTACGGAGAATATGACCTCGGAACGCATTGATGCAAAACGCCAGCAAGCGAAAGAGATGGGCGCACCTGCTTGTCCTAAATGTGGGAAGCCGATGATAAAACGCATGCAAAAGAAGGGTCAAGGTCAAGGAAGAGAGTTCTGGGGTTGTTCGGAATATCCAAGTTGTAATGGTTTTAAGAATATTTGATGACATTGTGTGAACGCTATGAACGCTAAATAGCATGGCAATCCAACGTAAAAAAACTACTTTTGCGTAAAAACACAAAAATGGTTAGTGAAAAGATCAGACAGATGATACGGGAGCGGTTCAATTCTCCCATTCAGTACCCCCAGCAGTGCGAGGCCCTTGCAATGGCTATTCAGGAGGCCACGGGGCAGACATTAGGTACGACAACCTTGAAACGCATGCTCGGCTTTGTCAACGGGCCGGCATGTCCGCGCCCGTCGTCGCTCGACATTATCGCTCAGTATCTCGGCTATCCCGATTATAATCTGTTGGCAAAGGACTTGGGGGAGGATGCAGAAATATCTGATTTCCGTGCCGTTGAGAGCATTGACTCTGCCGATCTTCTCCCGGGCGAGCAAATTCAGGTTACCTATCACCCCAACAGACTGTTGACTCTAAGTTATATCAAAGAAAACCGTTATCTCGTCAACGAGTCGCGCGGTAGCAAACTGCTTAAAGGCGACATTCTAACCATCGCCGGCTTCTACGTCGGGTTTGAACTCCTAATAAGCGATGTTGAGCGCGACAAAAAGCATCTCGGCTCATATCAGGCGGCCAAGCAGGGCGGATTGACAAGCGTGGAGATCATCGGATAGAATGCGTTATGTGTGGAAAGTTTAGGGTATACAATGAAGTTTTTGTACTGAATGCTTGTTTTTTCATGGTATAGGCTGTAACTTTGAGCCAAAACACGTATGTATTATGAAGATCATAGAGCGACCGATATATCTTAGCCGTATAACACGACAGCTCAACCGCGGCATGATGCTTATTTTAGTTGGTCAACGCCGTGTGGGGAAGAGTTTTTTGCTTAAGGCTACATCCGATTGGCTGGTGCAACACAGACCGAATGCCAATATACTATTCATAGACAAGGATTTCAATGATTTCAGTTTCCTAAAAACAGCTGAAGATCTATATTCTTTTGCGGTTGAAAAGCTACCCTTGGGAGAAGAAAACTATCTTTTGATTGATGAGGTTCAGGATATATCAGATTTTGAAACGGCACTTCGCGGTCTCTATGCTGAGAACCGATGTCAAATTATCGTTACCGGGAGCAATGCGTATATGTTTTCTGCGGAAATCGCCACCAAGTTTTCAGGTCGCTACATTGAGGTTCCTGTTAGAGCTCTTGACTATGATGAATTCCTCGAGTTTCATGACCTCGATGACAGTCATGAGTCATTGATTAAGTTCATACAGTTTGGGGGTATGCCGGGTTTGGCCAATTATAAATTCGACGAGATACCGGAAATCAAAGCTTATCTGCAAGGGGTATATAATACGATCGTTCTAAAAGATATTGTTGCGCGTGAACAGATTCGCAATATCGCGTTTCTTGAGAATCTTTTGCAATTTGTCGCTGACAATGTTGGCCGGTTGGTATCGGTAAACAGTATTGTCAAATATCTGAAGTCGCAAGGAGGCAAAGTGACCAACGATCTTACATCCAGATATATCAAGGCTATCTGTAACGCATTTATAGCAGATGAGACAGTTAGATATGATATCCATGGCAAACGCATTTTCGATCTCATAAGCAAATACTATTTCAGTGACATCGGCCTACGTAACTGCATAGTTAATGAGATACCCAACGTGTTCGGAAGCATAGAATTAGTAATTGAAAATATTGTCAGGAATCATCTTTTAGTCCTTGGCTTTGACGTTTACGTGGGAGTGCTTCCTTCCGGTGAAATTGACTTCGTGGCAAAAAAAGGAGAGCAGACCATATATATTCAAGTCGCATATAAGTTGTCGGGTAAAGAAACAATAAAACGGGAGTTTGGAAATCTTGAAGCAATCAAAGATAATTATCCGAAATATGTAGTGACAATGGAAGATATAACAGGGTCGCTGAAAGAATATCCAGGAATTCATCACATCCATCTTCGTGACTTCCTGAAAACCAGTTTCTGAGAACCGGATTGGAGATCATCGGATAGAATCACTCCAACGGTTTATTCGGCTTCGAACATCTTCTTCGCTTTTCTCCAGATCAATCCACTCTTGATGGGTTCTGACTGCCATCTGCACATCGATTTCAGATATATTATGATAATGTGTAACTGCAGAATAGATTATTCCAGTATAAGCCAAGCCGTAAGCCAAGTTGTAATCATATATGGCGTCGCGCTTACTGCCGATGGGGATTGTATCGCAATCAAGGATCGCCCAGAGTGTCGCTCTATATCCATTTATTTCCTGGCGTTTTCGGGCAATCAGACTGGATATCCAGTTTGGATCGATAGTTGGTTTGGTTTGCAGATCAGGAGCCGTAGACCTTAATTCGGATGTGGCCGCGGTATCTTGGAGCGGTATGGTATCAACAGGTATGCCAATCGGTTTCAGAGCCGTTTTCTCTTCTTTGGGATATGAAAGCAACGCAACCCCACAAGCGGCAACTGCAATTCCTATCAGAAAAAGCCAGACACCGTTGATTCTCTTTCTGATTCTGAGCAATTGTCGGAGCCCGGGAGCTGAGACATTATCTTTTTTGCAAGCGCGAGCAACCTTGCCCTGCCCCAGCCGCGCGGCTATCTTACCGATGCCACGGAAGTCAATCGCTCCATCTGCACACCCTGCGCAGCCATACTTCTCCGTGTTGCCGTGAGTCGTATCAAGCCATGAGGTATACGCCTTGTCAAGGTCAATCAGCGAGACGGGGCGGTCATCGTAGGGCGAGACAATAACATTGTCGGCCTTTATGTCGCAGTGGACTATGTTGCGGCGGTGAAGATATTCCACAACATCAACCAATTCAATCAACAGCCGTCGGACAAACTTGCGGTTTCTGAGCCGGGGATCATCACGCTTCATCAGGTCGGCAAGCGTATCCCCCTCTATGAAATCCATGACGATGTAGTCACCGCCAAATCCGATATAGCGAGGCAGCGATGGATGGCTCAGCGACACACCAAGGTCATACTCCTTGTCGAACGCAGCACGATATAGCGGATTGTCGCGATACTCGGCTTTCAACCGCTTTACGAACACCCGTCGGCGTTGTACGGTACACTCGTATGCATCACACGTCGATCCGCTTCTATCCAAAGGCTTGGCCAAAGCAAAATCAACAGACATTGATGCCGTCTCGTTCCTGTCGTCGAACCCTGATACTATGAAATTATCGTCGTTCACCCTGCAAAGTTAGCGATAACTGTGAAATAAAATAATTTTAAATAGACACTTAGTTATAAATGTTTTGCGTATATTTGTCATCAAACTAACTATTGTGCCATGAAACAACTGATCACTGCTTTTGTAATATTGTTGGGAGGCATTGTGCTGCCTCTGAGAATATATGCATGTCCTTTTTCGGAAACATTGTCGGCTACAAGTGAAAGTGATAAACCTATAGCTTCGCCGTATTATCTGCAACATCAATATCTGTCGGTTTTGGCTCCGGAGATAGAGCTTCGGGATTCAGCATGGTTGGCTGATCCGTTTCTTCTCAACACAGTAGTGGCTGAATCGACTGGCTTTCGATCTCCATTTGAGACTGATGAGATTGAGGTGACGGTGATATCTGATGAGGGTGTGCGTGTTTACATATGGCGTTTCCCGGAACCACAATATTGTCGGGAAGCTCTATATCTGATGTTCGTGCCTGATGAGGGGCATTATACGGCTTATGCTATAAGCATTGGACAGCTTGTGGATTGGGAAATCTCGAAGTCAACACAATCGTACCGTTCGACCTATGGTCGGGTAAAACGTCCGGATAATGCCAATGAATGCTATAGCCTACTTAAGGATCGCGGAGCTTTGACGGGAAAGATTTCGCCCGGAGAGTTTGTGCAGGAAGGATATGTGGCTCCTCCCGGTAATTATGACTTTAAGCATTAAATACTGATGATTATGAAACAGTGGATCTCTGTAATTTTGTTGGTGTTGTGTGGATTGTTCGGAAGGGGACAGTCTATGGCACAGGATGATTTCAATGACTTGAGTCCGGAAGATAAGGCGCTTCTTGGTAAAGCTGTGCAAGCGGTTGACGATGGGCTGTCTGAGGTTGTCGTTTCGGATTTCGATTGTCTTGCAAAGAAATATCCGGATAACTATATCGTGCAGTATGAGCGTCTATACAATCTTTATCAGCTCGGGCGCTACGATGAAATAATAAAGAAGAGGAAGTTCTTGTTGAAGCATAAGTTCTCCAATGAGCGCACTTATCAGCTTATCGGTAATTCTTACGATTTGTCGGGCAATAGGAAGGAAGCGGCGAAAGTTTATCTTGAAGGCCTTAAGCGTTTTCCTGCAAGTGGGGCACTATATCTTGAACTGGGAAATCTAAGCTTAATGGACAGTGATTATCAGAAAGCTTTGGAATATTATAACAAAGGCATTGTGGCGCAGCCCGATTTCGCGTCTAACTATTATCGTGCCGCCAGACTATATCTTTCTTCAGATAATGGCAAGGTGTGGGGGCTGGTCTATGCCGAATCGGCTATATTGCTGGCTCCGTCGAACGAGTCTCGACATGAGGATATGGCAGCTATGATGATTGATTGTCTGAAGCGTAGCATAACGATCAACTTGGGCGATAGCACTAAATTGTCTGTGAAGCTTGTGCCTGACAGGGGGATCACTATCGACAAGGAGTCGGGGAAGGTCTATCTTGCGTTCCCCGGGATCTATGAAGGAGCCATGTCGAAACCACTTATGAAGCTGTTGGCCGGGAAAATCCCCTTGGTTTTCGATATTCCGCAGTTGATTGATATACGCAGGGGCGCGGTTGAGAGCTATTTTTCGGTAACCGACAATATCTATGGCAACTCGATGTATTTGCTTGAGTTCCAGAAAAAGGTCATTGAAGCCGGACATTGGGATGCCTACAACTATTTCCTGTTCATGCCTTGCTATCCCGATGAATTTGAAACGTGGTACGCGTCCCACCGGGCCGATCTTGAGGCTTTTATTGACTGGTTTAATAATGCGCCGTATCGACTTGGTGATGGTCGCTCGGTCGATCCTATACAGATCTTCAATTCCTACCGTCCTATTGATCTGATAGAATCGTTTAAAATCCAGGCCGGACTGTTGGCCGGGGAAAAAGATTCCGGTGCGGATAAGGAGGTCAGTTGAGGTTGAGGGGAGTCATGTGGTAGCCGAGGGCATTGAGCTGCATGGCCATGCCGGCAAGATAGAGCTGATGCAGGGCGGCGATGTAGCAACCGAACGCCTCCTGTGTGCCCGGTTCCACCTGCTGATGGCGCAGCAGTGAATAGGCTCTGGCTGCGCAGTCGGCCACAAGGTCAATCACGGCTGCTGCGGCCTCGCCCTCATAGCCCAGCACTGATTCTGTTATGGCCTCGTCCAGATTGTCGAAACCGCGAAGATCGCGCAGTGACTCATAGATATCCTGCCGGTCGGCGTGGTTCTCCCAGTCCTGATCCCAGTAGAAAGCCATCGCCATACCGATGAACATCATCCAGCCGAGCGAGGCCGTAGGATAGTTCTGGAATTCCCGGGCGCCGTCGGGCAGATAGGCACGCGCTATCATGCCCCAGCGTTCCTCCACGTCGGGACATTGCGGCGTCACCTCGTCGACCGCTCCTTTTTTCCGGAGGAATCCCATCAGATCCTCGCCCACTTGCTCTTCGAAGCGCTCCACCAGCGCCGCTCCATTGTCCTGTTTCATATCCTCGTTTTGTTTTCTTCTGTATTCACGGTGTAAAGATAACGATAATTCACCTGAATTCATTGCACGTTGGCGGAATCTCCCGAAAATGCTTGCCGGGAAATGCGGTTTTTCGGGATCAAATTTATAATTTTGCCATGCAAGTGTATAAATTTGGAATACCATGATGATGCCAATGTTATTCAATTGGTCGAAAGCCGATGCCAGAGATTACCTGATAATAGTGATCGGCATGGCTCTGTATGCCGTGGGTTTCACGGCCTTTATTCTCCCCCACGACATTGTTGTAGGCGGCATGGCCGGCTTCAGTACGCTGGTCTTTTTTGCCAGCGGAAAGATGATCCCGGTGGCTGTCACTATGTATGCGGTCAACATTCTGATGCTCGTATGCTGGTATCGGGTGCTTGGGCGGCAGTTCGTGATCCGCACGGTGTTCGGTGCCACGCTGCTATCGCTGATGATAGGTCTGATCGAGGGATATTTCACCTCCCATCCACCCATTGTCACCGACACCACCATGAGCGTGCTGATGGGATCGGTGATCTGCGGCTGTGGAATCGGGCTATACTACGTCCACAAAGGATCCGCCGGAGGAACCGACATCGTGGCTGCCATATTTGAGAAGAAATCCAACATCAGTATAGGCCGCACGATGATGATAATCGACGTGGCCATTGTGACTTGCTCTTTCTTCCTGCCGTTCGATGGCGACCTCGACGCCAGGATACAGGGGCGCGTGGAGACCATCGTCTACGGATGGGCTTCGATTGCCATCTACTCTCTGCTGGCCAACTATTTCGTCAACGCCGACAAGCAGACCATTCAGTTCCTTATCCTGTCGCCAAAGTGGCACGAGATTGCCGACAATATCACCCACCGCACCGGACGCGGCGTGACTACGTTCGACAGCAACGGCTTCTGGACCGGTGAAAACCGCACTATGCTGATTGTGTGGTGCCGCCAGTTCGATGCCGACCGCATCTACGAGATTGTTCGCGAGATCGACGAAGGTGCCTACGTGATCCAATCCAATGCCAGAAGCGTATATGGAAATGGCTTCGATCCGCTGCGCATGAAACCGCGCAAGTCGATTCCGCCACGCAAAACTATCGAAACCGCAAACACAACCTCTTGATATGGAAACAGAATTTCAGTGGGCCGAACAGATCAACTGCGCCGTTACCGTTTGTGATGCCGATGGCATCATATTGTATATGAACGAGAAATCGCGCCAGACCTTTGCCTCCCACGGCGATCTTATAGGCTACAATCTTTTCAATTGTCACTCCGAGGATTCATGCCGGAAGATACGCCACATGCTTGCCACGGGCGAAAGCAATTCCTACACCATCTCAAAAGGCGGTCTCCGTAAGATGATCTATCAGACCCCTTGGCGTCGCGACGGACGCATTGCCGGCATGGTCGAGATCTCGATGGTGATTCCCGACGAAATGCCCCACTACGACAGAGGATAATCCGCCCCTCCCCCTCCGGGCTGTCAGATCAGCGACAGTGAGATGCGGCGGCGCGTCTGGTCAAGTTCTATGATCTTGGCCTCCACCTGCTGTCCCAGATGAAGAACATCGCTCACAGCCGAGATCCTGCGTGGTGCGACACGTGATATATGGATCAGCCCATGCTCCTTGATGCCGAGATTGACAAATGCCCCGAAAGCCGTGATATTGCTCACTATTCCCGGAACGGTCTGCCCTACGGCAAGCTGTTCGAAACTTTCTATGGCCGGATGGAAAGCGTCGGTAGCGGAATCCGTGCGTGGATCGCGTCCGGGCTTGCGCAGTTCCGCGATTATGTCGGCTATGGTCTCGCGCCCACCTATTCCGGCTTCTGCAAGCTTTTCGGCGTCAAGACGGTCGAGGAGCGCGCTGTTCCCGGGCAGATCGGCAACGGAAGCCCCGATACAATGCGCCATCTTTGCCACTGTTCCGTAGCTTTCCGGATGTATGCCTGTGTTGTCGAGTGCCTGATCTCCTCCGGGAATCCGGAGAAAACCTGCGCTCAGCTCAAAAGCCTTGTCGCCGAGACGTGGCACGCGCTTCAGGTCGCTGCGTTCGCCAAAGGCTCCATTCTCGCGGCGGTAGGCCACAATGTTGGCGGCCAGCGACGGACCGATGCCCGAAATGTAAGATAGCAGCTTCTCGGAAGCGGTGTTGACATCCACACCGACGGCGTTCACACAAGCCATTACCGTGTAGTCCAGAGCGTCTTTCAACGCCGCCTGATCCACATCGTGCTGGTACTGGCCCACGCCTATTGATTTCGGGTCAATCTTCACAAGTTCTGCCAGCGGATCTATCAGGCGGCGACCGATGGAGACAGCACCCCGGACAGTCACATCCTTGTCGGGAAACTCTTTTCTGGCCAGTTCCGAAGCGGAGTAGACCGATGCGCCATCCTCGCTGACTATGAATATCTTCTCCGTGGGGATCAACCCTGTGCTTTTCAAAAAACGTTCGGTCTCGCGTGAGGCTGTCCCGTTGCCAAGAGCTATTGCCGTAAGCCGGTGGGTGCTGATCAGATGCCGCAGGATACGTTCTGCTCCGGCTGTGTCGTTTTTCGGGGCTGTGGGATAGATCACGCTTTCGTCAAGCAGTGTCCCGGCCTCGTCAAGAGCCACCGTCTTGCATCCTGTGCGGTAGCCTGGGTCAATGGCAAGCACCCGTTCCCCTTTGAGCGGCGATGCCAGCAGCAGCTGTCGCAGATTGTCGGCGAAGATGCCGATAGCCACGCGGTCGGCCTCCGATTTCAGCGAAGCGGAGATCTCGGTCTCCACCGATGGGCGAAGCAGGCGTTTATATGCGTCGGCAACGGCCATGCCTATGGTTGCGGCTGTCTCCTTGGTATTGTTCCGGGGCATGAATGCATCTGTCAGCTGTTCCACCAGACGTGTCTCATCCCCGTCAAGGCTGAATTTCACTTTCACCAGCCCCTCGCGCTCGGCGCGGCGCAGGGCAAGATACTGATGGGATGCTATGCGCCTGACGGATTGCGAGAACGTGCCATATCCGGCAAGTGGCGATGCCGCCAGTTCCGCTTCCTTACCTTTGGTCGGAGATGCTGTGAGGATAGCTGTCCGTTGCATCGTCCGGCGTGTCAGGTTTCGCAGACGCGTCGATTCCGATGCCCATTCCGCTATGATGTCTTGAGCCCCCGATATTTCATCGTCCGTTGCACGTGGCATCTGCCCCGACATGATCCGTTTGGCCAGTGGTTCGAGTCCTTTCTCCCTCGCAATGGTGGCGCGTGTGCGCTTCTTAGGCTTGAAAGGCGCGTAGATATCCTCTATCTCGGTAATCGTTGTGGCCTCGGCCAGACGCTGTGACAGACGCTCGGTCATTCCTCCGGCATCGGCTATCGACTGTCTCACGAACTCGCGCCGTTCCTCCATCTCGCGTGTGCGGCGCAGCTGCTGCTCTATGGCGCGCACTTCAACTTCGTCAAGCGATCCGGTGCGCTCCTTGCGGTAGCGGCTGATGAATGGAACTGTGGCTCCCGAGTCCAGGAGATCGATTGTGGCTGTGACCCCTTTTACGGGCAGGTTCAGAGCCGAGGCTACGAGTGAGGCTATGTCAGTCATTGGGATTGTTTTTGTCGGGCAAAGTTATGAAAAATAGCCGACCCGGCATCATTCCTGATACCGGGCCGGTATATTTTTCTGCTTGTGCAGGATTATTTATCCTTGTTGCAGCAATGAACCTGTTTTCTTACCTGATTCTTGAAGGCCTCGAACTGAGGGGCAAATTCTGCGAACAGGGGATTGTCGGCGTTTTTCTTGATCACATGATGCATAAGGCGCATCGCAACCACGAATTCCTTGGCATGTTTGTCTTTTTCAAACAGACCTTTGGCCTCGGTGTTCTCAACCATCTGGGCTAAATCGTGGTGGCCGCCGAAATTAAAGTTCATAACTTCGCTCATCTTGCCGTCCTTGGCTTCAATAACATTGAAGTAGTAGGATCTTTTTTCTTTCATCTTGTCCATAGTCGTATGTTTTTATAGTTTTTGATTTTCTGAATCCACTGATAAAAACAGATTCCGGACAAAGAAGTTGGGATGGCGGATGTTAAAGAATCCTTATTTCTTGCGCACAGGCTCGCAGGTCAGACCTACGCGGAGTTTCTTGAATATCTTGTGGTCTACCTCGCCGAGCATCACCGTCGAATGAGCCTGACAGCCCTCAAGCGCCGGCAGGCACTCCAGGGCGCGGCGGCAGTTTTCGTCGCGTGTGCTGAGAACCGACAGTGCCACCAGCACCTCGTCCGTGTGGAGTCTCGGGTTATGGCTGCGCAGATAGTTGATCTTCGTATGCTGGATAGGCTCTATCATCTGCTGGGGGATCAGTTTGATGCTGTGGTCTATTCCGGCAAGATGTTTCAGCGTGTTCAGAAGCAATGCCGCGCTCGGGCCGAGCAGATCGCCGGATTCGGCGGTGATTATCGTCCCGTCGGAAAGTTCGATGGCCGAACAGGGCTTGCCGCTGCTTTCGGCGCGATCCTTGGCTGCCTGCACACACCGGCGGAAGCTCGTGTCTATCTTGGCCTGCTTCATCAGAAGCGCGATCTTGTTGACCTCGTTGTCTGAGCCGTTGCCCTGCGCAAGCTGGTTCAGAGCCGTGTAATAGCGGCGGATAATCTCATTCTTCGATGCCGTGCAGCACACTTCGTCGTCGCTGATGCAGAAACCGACCATGTTCACACCCATGTCTGTTGGCGATTTGTAGGGATTTTCACCGTAGATCCCTTCAAACAATGCGTTAAGAACCGGGAATATCTCAATGTCGCGGTTATAGTTGATGGCCGTCTTGCCGTAAGCCTCCAGATGGAACGGGTCGATCATGTTCACGTCGTTCAGGTCGGCAGTGGCAGCCTCGTAGGCTATGTTGACAGGGTGTTTCAGCGGCAGACTCCACACCGGGAATGTCTCGAACTTGGCATATCCGGCCTCGATGCCGCGCTTGTGTTCATTATAGAGCTGGCTCAGACAGACGGCCATCTTGCCGCTGCCAGGCCCCGGGGCTGTCACGATCACCAACGGTCGAGTGGTCTCTATGTAGTCATTGTGGCCGAAACCCTCGTCCGAGGCTATAAGTCCTACGTTGTTCGGATATCCCTCGATAGTGTAGTGGTAATAAGTCGTGATTCCCAGACGTTCCAGACGCCGGCGGAAAGCATCCGCGCTCATCTGGCCGTTATAGTGGGTGATGACCACCGATCCGACCATGAAACCGCGCTTCTGGAACTCGCCGCGCAGACGCAACACGTCCATGTCGTAGGTGATGCCGAGATCCTGACGAACCTTGTTCTTCTCGATATCCTTTGCGCTGATCACTATAACTATCTCCGCGCTGTCTTGAAGCTGACTGAGCATCTGCAGCTTGATATCGGGCTGGAAGCCCGGCAGCACGCGGCTTGCGTGATGATCGTCAAATAGTTTGCCACCAAGCTCCAGATAGAGCTTATTCCCGAACTGCGCTATGCGCTCTTTGATGTGTTCGGACTGAATTTTAAGGTACTTGTCGTTGTCGAATCCGTATGTCATAACGGAATGCAAAGTTAACGCTTTTTTCCTGTTTCCGCAACCCTATCCCCCATCCGTCACACAAAAAAGAATTTGAGAAGCTTCAGGGTTAGTTCAGTACTATGAAATTGGTTCTTTCTTGTGATCTAATATATGTGTCAACATTTCAGGCCATCGTGGGGCAGCGTGTGGTGTTGATGCAGGCAAAAATATGGAAATTTTTTTGTAAATTTGCATTTGAAATGCAACTGATCCACCTTTCTCTTACGAATTTTAAGAACATAGCCGAGGCGCAGCTCGACTTCTCCCCGAAAATAAATTGTTTTCTGGGCAATAACGGCATGGGTAAGAGCAACCTGCTTGATGCTATCCACTATCTTAGCTTCTGCAAGAGCTTTTCCGGCATGACTGATGCTATGCTGATGCGCCGGGGTGAGGATTTCCTGACGGCTAAAGCCAACTATCTCCGACGCGATACCCCAGAGGAACTGACTCTCGGAATGGCTCGTGGCAAGCGCAAGAGTTTGCGGCGTGGAGGAAAGGAGTACACTCGCCTGAGCGATCATATAGGCACATTTCCGCTCGTGATGGCCGCCCCACAGGACATTGACCTGATTCGCGGCTCCGGCGAGGAACGCCGCCGGTGGATGGACATGGTGATATCCCAGAGCGACCGACGCTATCTTGATGCGCTCATCCGCTATGCTTCGGCTCTTGAACAGCGCAACCGGCTGCTGCGCGACGGTTCGGTCGATCACACGCTCTATGAAGCCGTGGAGCTGACAATGGAGATGTCCGCTGAATATATCTGCCGCGCTCGTCAAACCTGGATTGACACCCTTTCGGGGCTGTTCTCACGCTACTATCATGCTATTGCCGGAGAGGGCGAGTCTGTAGGCATTGTCTATAATAGCTCTGTTGCCGACAGCGGTGCACCGACTCTCGGCGCGGCTCTCGACAACGCACGCCGCCACGATGAGATTGTGCGACACACATCCGTTGGGCCGCATCGCGATGATATTGGAATGACCCTCGACGAGATGCCATTGCGACGCACCGGATCGCAAGGGCAGTGCAAGACGTTTACCATAGCCCTGCGGCTCGCGCAATACGACTTCCTCCATCGCGCAACATCCATACGTCCGCTTCTTCTGCTCGACGATATATTCGACAAGCTCGACCGCGACCGAGTAGCCCGGATAATGAAGCTCGTGACAGCCGATGAATTCGGACAGATTTTCATTACCGATACAAACCGCGAACACCTCGACGACATAATGTCAGGAACTGGCGGCCACTATCGTATGTGGCATGTCGTTGACGGCGCTTTCAAACCTTTGGCTGAATAATGAAGCGCACTGAACCCAAATCCTTTGCCGAGATCTTTGATGAGAACATGGCACTCGCCGGCGCGTCCGATACTATGGCAAGGCATCAGGCTTGCTACCTCTGGCCCGAGATTGTAGGTCCCGGAGTCAACCGCTACACCTACAAACGCTATGTCGACGACAACGGGTGCCTGCATGTCCACATATCCTCCGCGCCGTTGAAAAACGAGCTTTCATTCCTGCGGAAAAAACTCATCGAACAGCTCAACACCGCCGTCGGCTCCCAAGCCATCACAGACATCATCCTCCACTGACAATCCTAATTATTTAATATTCAGCATAACCCCCCCGCTCGCCCTGTCGGGGTAACGGCTCTCCGAGCCGTCTACCGTCCCCCTCAACCCTAATCTCTCCAACTCTATACTCTATACTCTATACTCTAACCTCTACAGATTCTTCCCATGCTTTCCGATCCAACACTTCTTCCTTCCGATAATCCACGTGTTCCTGCTGCTTCCCATCCATTCCGCCATGTGGTGGATCTTCAGACACGTTTTGCCGACATCGACATGCTCGGCCATGTCAACAACAATGTCTATTTCTCCTTCATGGATCTCGGCAAGATAGACTATTTCCTTGCTGTTTCCGGTGGACGCTTCTCCATGGCCGATCTTAAAGCCGTTGTTGTCAATGTCAACTGCGACTTCTTCGAGCCATCATATTTCACCGAACCATTGCAAGTCTGGACATCAGTGGCTCATATCGGGCATCGCAGCTTCACAATAGAGCAGCGTGTGGTCAGCAAAAAGACCGGATCGACCAAATGCATCGGACGCACAATCCTTGCCGGCTTCGACCCAGCAACCCGTCAGGGCGCGCCCCTCGACGAAACATTTGTCTCCCTGACCGAACAGTTCGAAGGCATCTCCCGTACCCTCTGATTTCTCAATATGTAATTGTCTGATATCTTAACGGCTCTCCAGTAGGGACTGCGCCATGGCGCGTCCGGCTTTACCTACGTGCTATGCGCTTATTTCTAAGTAATAGTGATTGGGTTGCCCTACATGCATTGATCCCATGTCGGGGTAACGGCTCTCCGAGCCGTCTACCGCTACTACAAGCCCAAAGGTAAATATACAGTTATATCCCTACAGGCGTGGGGGATGATTTCGGCACCCATCTCACTCCCTCAACTCTAATCTCTCCCACTCTAATCTCTCCAACTCTATACCCTATACTCTGTTCTCTATTCTCAACATTTCCCATATACTGCCATCAACTCCTTGGCCATTGTGGCATCTGAAAAACGCTTGGCAAATTCCGCGCCATGCTCTATCATATTCCGGCGTAGTGCTTCATCACCTGTGATCTTCATAACGGCCTCGGCCAATGCCGTGTCATCTTCCGGATCAATATATATCGAATCCGGTCCTCCGGCCTCTTCCAGGCACGATCCCGTGGCTGCGATCACAGGAACCCTCGATGCAAGCGCTTCTGCTACAGGAAGACCGAACCCCTCATAAATCGATGGCAAACAGAATATGGCCGCATTCTGATACAACCCCGGCAGATCGGCTGTCGGCACCCCGTTCAGAATCGTTACACGGTCGCCCACTCCAAGCTCCGAAGCCAAAGTTTCAAGTCGTTGCTGATAAGGGGTGGGGCGGCCGGCTATCACGGCGCAGATATCCTTCGGCAACTTCGGCAACGCCTTGATGATTAGTTCCTGATTCTTGCGTTGCTCTATTGTCCCTACGCAGAGGATATAGCGTTCCGGCAACCGGTACTTATCGCGAATTTCAGCCTTCCGTTCATCAGCAACCGGATTGAAATACACGCTGTCGATACTTTGATAGACAATATCAATCTTCGCCGGATCAATCCCATAGAGCCTTACAATATCGTCGGCCGTGCGCTGGCTGATGGCTATGATGCGGTCGGCATGCCGGCACGCATATAGTGTCTTTTTCTTCAGCTTCATCCTCATTCCCGGCTTGAATGTCTCAGGTCGCGTCAGGAAGATGAGATCATGGATTGTGACCACTGTGCGTGTCCCTGAGTGGTCAAGACCCATCGGGATCTCATTGCTCAGCCCATGGTACACGTCGATCCCATCCCGACGCAGACGGCCTCGCAGGAATCGGTTGCGCCATAGCTCGTAGGTCAGCTTCCCCCCCAATGCCGGCGGATAAGCATAGCTCAGGTTTTCATGGGAGGCTATCGGCTCCACCGGTTGCTTCCTTGGCCCGAACATCACGAAATCATCATCGGGGTAGGTCTCGCTCAATGCCACGGCCACTCGACGGCTGTAGTTCCCGATTCCCGTGCGGTTGACAATCGCTTTCTTTGCGTCGAATCCAATCTTCATCTTGCCGTCAGTTGATCGTTGTTCATTCGTGTCAGGTAGGACTGGACTATAGCTTTCACCTCGCGGAGCATTTCGGCTTCCTGCGGCAATCCTTTGCCTACGAGGTTGTTGTTCTCAAGTGGATCCTCCCGGTAGTTGAATAGGCTGACAGGTTCTGATCCGTCGAATGTCATTACATAGTCCCCTTTGACGTATGTGGGGATGGAATTGGCTGCAAAAGCCCAGCTATCTTCTGCCGGTGTGTTGAGCAGATCTTTGCCGAATGCAACGTATGGACGGTCGTAGCCGAGATAGTTGAGCAGAGTCGGCATGATGTCGATCTGTTGGGCGATTCCCGGCTGCTGACCACGTGGCAATTCGCCGCTCGGGTCATAGATCAGGATTGGAACGCGGTAGTCGCCCATCGTGGTCTTGTATTCAGCATGGGTGCGTTTGGCACTGGTATGGTCGGCTGTCAGGACAAAGATCGTGTTGTCGAACCATGGCTGCTTACGTGCCGATTCAAAGAATTGATGGATCGAATAATCTGTGTAGCGGATACATTTATGGAGTTCGAACAGGCCTTCATCCTTGAATCGGTCGGCATATTTGGCCGGAATCTTGAACGGATGATGCGACGACAGGGTGAACACCGCCGCCACGAATGGCTGTGGCAGCTCAGTCAGTGTCGCGCAGAAGAATTGCAGGAACGGTTCGTCCCAGACTCCCCATGTGCCGTCGAATTCCGCCTTGCCACCGAAGCGTGGATCGGCATAGAACTCGTCCTGTCCATAGTAGCGTTCGAAGCCGGCCTGACGGGTGAAGGCGTGGAAGCCAAGCGATTCATTGTCCGCGCCGTGGAAGAAAGCCGAGGTATAGCCCTCGTTTTTCAGTTCGCTTGCAATCGAGTTGATATGGTTGAGTGAATGGGGCGACACTACGAATGAGCGTTCGAAACGTGGAATCGACGCCAGTACCGATGGCGGTGCGTCGATGCTGAAATAGGTGTTGCACAGCATTGTCTCGAAGTACATGCAGGAATCCAGCATCGCGTCGGTATAGGGAGTGTAGCCCTTGTAGGTGCCGCCGTCAAGATCCTTGTTGAGGCCTCCGATGAACTCCTGGGCGAAGCTCTCCACCATCAGGATTACGACGTTTTTGCGCCGCTTCTCTATTCCCGGTTGAGGCGTGTGGACAGGGGTGTATATTGCGTCAAGTTCGGCCTGGGTGTAGTATTCGGGCGTTTCCATTGCGTTCTGGCCTATGGTGCGGATCATGGAGAACGGGGTGTTCAGTACAAGGCCGGTCTGGATAGGCTGGTCTACATAACGGAAGGCGTAATTGACCGATATCGGACGTGTTGCCGACAGGAAGAAGATGTTGCCGCGCATGCCGCAGACAGCTGCCAGACCCATGATGGCAAGAATAACTATTCCTACTGCATAATATCGCCACAAGGGTTTGCGTGGAGTTTCGGCCTCACCGTCATGTGGAGACTGCGCCATGGCGCGTCCGCCACTATATCTACATCCTGCCGGCTGTCGGTATAGCTTGATCAGTAGATAGACCATGACCGCGAATAGAACCACTAAATACCAATGGCTGAGTGTTTCTGTACCCACTATCGACCCGAGATTGCTCTCGTTGCCGAACTCGCGGAATATCGCCGACGTGGTGCGGTGGCCGCGGAATTCAAAAAACACCGTGTCGGCCAGATTGATCAGCAGGCAGAGGGCGTTGATCCCAACGTAAAGCCATTTCAGCACAGCGCGGTAGCCGCGGCGTCCCTCCTTGATGTGGAGTGGAAGTAGTGCGAGAAGTATGTAGAGGCTGTTGGTATAGAAAATTGCCGAGGAATCAAACCGCCAGCCCCCACTGAGAGCCGAGAGGAAAACACTCCATGTCATTGTCTCGCCCAGAGATCCCCAGTTGACCCAGAGAAAGACCAGACGGCACACTTCATACAGTAGGTAGACCCACACCAAATTGATCAGCACCGAGCAGAGTGTCGATCTCCGGAATGCGTTGAATATCCGGCCGGCAAAGGATGTGGAGGCGTTGTTATTTGTTGTCATTTTTGTTGTCATGTTGGGTAGGCAGCATTGTCGGGGCTTCTCCGGGGAAATCCCATAACTGGGTCGCGGCAGGGGTGGCGAACATTTTCAGCACCTTCTTTCCGGCGCTGCGCATCCGTTCAACCTTGATCGCCTTCATGTCAAGCTCTTCATCCGGATTCCATGGATGGTCAAAGCGCAGGATCTGCTGGTAGAACGCACGGATCGTGATGCCCCATTTGCGCAGGAATTGTACCGGACCGTCATTTTTTACGATGCGGTTCACTGATACGTTCTTGAAGTGGTAGACCATGCTGTGGCCAACACCCTTGAAGGTGCGCACGCCGGCCATCCAGAGCTTTGCATTGAAGTCGGGGTCTGAGCCCATGCCGGGGGAGAACTCTATGCTGTAGCCTCCGACAAGATCCCATAGATCGCGGTGTACGACGGTCGGGGGGAACAGTGCGCCTGTCCAGTCCTCGGGGATGAGCGACTGGTAGGTGTCGAGCAATTCCTGTTCGCGGAATGTCTCTGGTGTCAGGCCGAAATCAAGGCTTGAATAGTGGCGCATTCTTGCCTTTGGCTCTATCAGTGTTGATCCAAGATACCACATCTTGTCAGGCATACGGATGATCTCGTCATGGAGAGCTTTGTCCCAACCGGGGAGCACATACATGTCGTCGTTGATGTAGGTGACATAGTCTGTGGTCATAAGCGGACGCAGCCCGTTCATGGCCCAGCACACACCGATGTTCTCCTTCGAATGGGTATGTTTGTAGCCATGTTCACGCACCCATTCCAAAGTCCCGTCCGAACCATCGTTGACGTGGATCAGAATCTCGTGGGGAAATGTCGAGTTTCGTTCTATACTCTCAACGCAGATCTTCAGGTAGGGCAGATTGTTCCATGTCGGGATGAAGATGGAGAAGAGCGGTGCGGTGTTGTCTGATTGGTTGTTCATATCTTGTTTTATGATTCTGCGTTAACATTTTGAAATAAGTTTTGAATCAGTTCATTATCTTGATGGCTTGTGCCATGGCACGATGCAGGTAATGACCCGATTTGAGGTTGTGGTTCACGCGTTCCACATTTTTGGTCAGCCGGGAATATTCGGTTGGGGTTATGGCATCGAGAGCCTTGTCGAGGTCTCGAAGGCTGTCTGTTGCAATCCCCACACCCTCGCGGAGCACGAACTCGGCGCGACCGGCTCTCGACCACACAACGACGGGGGAGTTGCAGCGCAGGTACAATCCAACTTTATGCGGATTGTTGATGGCCATGTATTCGCCTACCTTGCCTATACCTTCGTCGAGCGACAGGCCATACCACGAAATGCCGAAATCGCCGTGATGCGAGGCTATGATCTCCGTGTCTGGGCGTTCCCCCATATTGTGGATATTGCTCAGTCCGGCAGCACGTTCGGCATCGAATTCCGATCCATAGAGGTAGATATCGCGCTGTGGCATTGCTGCGGCCAGCTGGTAGATCCAGTCATTGAGCCCGGATGAAAGATTGCCTACGAAAAAGAGCGAGAACTTGCCGTCGGAGGGTATCGGATGAGCCGGGGATGAAGTGCCATGAAGATAATCCATTATCTCATAGTCCACCATAGGAGTGGTGCAGCCATGTTCGGTGAGCCATCGGCGCATAGCGTGATTGTGGGTCAGCAGTACGTCGGCCATGTTGAGCAGCGGCATCTCCTGTTCGGGCGTCAGCTTCTTGTCGCGCCAGGAATCAAGATCATGGATAAGGCAGATCACCTTTGCTCCTCGGCGGTGGGCGGCACGGCAGATGCGGCCATACATCTTCATCTGATATTGGATCACTACAACATCTCCCTTTCGCATCTTGCCAATGGCATGAAGGGTGCTCCACAGGTTGCGCAGTGAATGCACTATTCCGTTGCCCGAGGTGGTGCGGCGCAGTCCGATATTCTCGTAGCCCATCCGCTCCATAACCATCTCGATGTCGGTTCTGGCGCGTCCGCCGCCACAGCCCGGATGCTTGTAGTTTCGCGATATGAAGACAAATCTTTTCATCTACCGCAAAATTAATCATTTTTCTCCTAACTCCCGTGCTTTTCTGCGCTTTCGTGCATTATGTCTCATTTTATTTGGGCCTCATAAAGTTAGGTGAATTAAAGTGAATTCTGACGTAAGATCAGCAAATGATTATTTTTTTAGTGGGAAATTTGCGCAATCATCAAAAGATTATTATTTTTGCATTGTCTTAAGAAAGACAATGAGTTCATTGAAAGGTTTAAATGACCGGATAGAAATTCTCAACGAACTGAGATTCTATCTCCGACATGAGAAGAAACTCCTTTCCGAGGGGTGGATTACTGAGTCGGACTTCCTGACAATCGTGGAGGCTCTGATTAAAGAGTATGCCGCAAGTTTATTGTTGGAGAAGTGAACGTCTAAGGTCTCCGGTAATCGGAGACCTGCCTTTCAATGATCTTTTTCTTGCTTAAGACTTTTTATGACGAAAACAAAACCGATATATGACTCGCGAACTAAAAAAAATACTTGATTCCGTAGTCGGACAGGCTGATTTAAATGGTCAGGAAGCCGACAGAATGATGGATCTTGCTTTTGCAATGGATCTGACAGAAGAACAGAAACGTGAGGCCGGTCAATATCTTGTGGAGATGATAAATAAGCGCAAACGTCCGGATGTTGATGTCAAAGGGATGCTTGGTGAAATCTCTCCGGCATTAAATCTTTCGTATATTGCAAAACGTTACTTTGATAAAGATCGTACTTGGTTGTATCAGAGGATTAACCACACACCGGTTAATGGGAAGCCTGCGGTCTTTACTCAAAATGAATTAAAACGATTGTCCGATTCGCTTGCCGAACTCAGCAATAAAATCCATCAAATCTCTATTCAATTAACTCATTAAAATTTTCTTAAGACAAAAAGAGAGGGTGCATTTTTTTTGAAGAATGTGCCCTCTTTTCAAATGCTTCCGGGATGGTCAGCGGCGAGACAGATCGGCGTAGAGCTGTTGGAGGGTTGCGGCGATCTGGTTGCGGCGACGGGGGGTGTCGTCACCCTCGGTCACTTTGTCGAGCATGGTGTCAACCACGGTGTAGCCGTCGCTGTCGGCAAGCATCATCCCATTGTGGAATGCGTGGATGCCGGATGGGGTGGTGTAGGTATCGGCAGTGACATCGCGGCTGAAGAGGAAATCGTGGTGAGGCAGATCCATCTGGCCAAGCAGCGTTGCCGCAATGTCGGTCTGACTTATAGGCAGATCGATACGTTTTGGACCGTTTACCGCTCCACCGGCCATCACCAGTGGAATATGGGCGTGGGTGCGGCGGTTATCGACGGGTCTCGGCAGGTTGAGTCCATGATCGGCTACAACGATCAGAAGCAGATTGTCCCAGACTCCGGATGCCTTCAATTGATCCACGAGGTTGCCAAGTGCGTGGTCTGTGTAGGCGAATGAATTGCAAACGTCGTCCTCTTTTTGTCGAAGCGGTACTTCAAATGGTTCGTGGGAGCTTAGTGTCTGCAAGGTGATGAAACATGGCGCGTCGCTTTCGGCGCGGTGGCGGATTATCTCTTTGGCTGTAAGATCCATTACCGGCGCGTCGTGGATACCCCATTTGCACGTGTCGAGCCCCGATGGCATATCTTTTTGCGCTATAAGCCGGCTGTGGCCGCTTGCGAGATAGTAATCGTTTTTGTGCATGATCGCCAGATCGCCACCATGGATAGCGGTGGTCTCATATCCGGCGTCGCGCAGTGAGCGTGCAAGTCCCGGCAGGTTGGGAAGTTTGCGAGTGTAGCGGATCACACTCGTTGTGGGTTGGGCCGGATAGCCGCTGAGTACGGCCACAAGGCCGCGGTCGGTTCGGAAACCACTTGCGGTGCAGTCGGTGAAAGCAACACCCTCTCTGGCCAGTGCGTCAAGATTGGGCGTCGAAGGACTTGAACCGCCGAAAAATCCGGAATATTCCGCGCTCAGACTCTCCCAGATCACGAGCATAATATCGGGACGGGTGTTGTTGAGAATCCGGTATTGCGGAGTTCCTTTTGTCGGAAACAGGTGGCTGGTGACCGATGCGGCCTCCTCGTCGGTCATTGTCCGGAATTTACCTTCAAACTCGTCTTTGACCGAAAGAGAGTAGATCATGTTGTAGGCCGGATTCAGAGCCCAGTGATTGAGGAAGGGATCACTGCTGAAATAGCATATACTGGGATTGTTGGGTCTGATACCAAGACCGCGTATCACCATGAACAGCACTCCTACAGCCACGCAGAATGAGATCACTACTGCCGGATAGCCCCACCATGGCAATGCCGCATCCGGGAATGTGAGCAATCCGGTTGTGACGGCCACTGTGGCCTGCGCTCCGAGGAAAAATGTGGCTGAGGTGAGTAGCCATGCGCATATTCCGGTCGCAAGGTAGGTGGTGGAGACGCTTGCAGTGGCTCCTTTTAGTGATTTCAGATAGACAAAAACGGAAGCGTCGATCTTGTATTTCCAGAACCGGTATAGCGCGGTGTCGGCCGTGACCAGAAGTCCTGCTGCAAGCGATATGATGGCATTGTAGATCGTCATGGCCGTTGTTGTTCCGGTCATGGCGGTCATTGATCCTATAGCTCCGATCAAGAGTGGAATAGCTGTCAGGTAGGATGCTATGATGCAGTCGGAAACGTTGCCATGGCGATATATGGCTGCGATATCGCGCAAAGAGATTGGTTTGGTGGCACAGCAATGGTCATAAAGGCCGAACATCGGCTTCTGGACAATGGAGAACCATGCGACGCAGAATAGCCAGTATCCGGCTGCTGAAAGTAGGAACGACAGTGCGGTCATGATTTGATCATTGATTCTATTCTGGAGGCTACGCTCTGAGGATCTATCAGGCACATGCAGTCGAGATGGCCACGGGGACATGTGGGGGATCCGGCCACGGTGCATGGCTGGCAATCGAGTCCGAGACAGATTGCAGAGGAGGAATCGGCATTTCCGTATGCGGTGAATCCGCAAGCCGGTGTCGTGCTGCCCCAGATGGTCAGCACTTTTGTGCCGGTCAGGGCTGCGAGATGCTGGTTGGCGGAGTCCATCGACACCATCAGATCCATTGCCGACATGGCGGCCATCTCTTCCGGCAAGGTGAATTCGCCGGCCATTGATTCGCAGCCGCGTATTTCGCCGGCCCACTGACGCAGTTCCTCGGCCTCTTTGCCACGTGCTCCGAACAGGTAGACGTTGATTCCTTTCCGGCAGAGTATCTCCGCCACTTTGCGCATGCGTTCCGGCGGATAAGTCTTGTTGTAGTACCTCGCGAAAGGTGCTATCCCGACTGACGGATGGCGCACATCGACCGGTGGAACAGCTCCGTTTCCGGCAAATACCGAGCGGAAAGTAAGATCCGCCGGGTAGCCCAGACGTGCGAATACCTCGGCATAGCGATCAACGAAAGACTTCTGCTGCCCTTTGTCGCGCAGCATGCGGCGGCGTGATGAGCGCATCTTGTCAACCATGACTGTACGCACTCCCTTGAGCCGGAAAAACGTGTCGATCACCCATGTGCGTGCAACGTTGTGGAGGTCGGCCACGGCTGTCGGTCTGATCTGTGCCAGACGCAGGCATAACCGCCTCAAGCCCATCAGTCCGCGGTATTTGTTTTTCATGTCGAGGCCAAGAACCTCCACATTTTCTGGCGGATTGATGAACAGTTTGGCGAAAAACTCGCGTGTGGCAACCGTGAAACGCGCCTCGGGATAGGCACGTGCCACGCTGTAGATGACAGGGAGAGTCATGGCCACGTCGCCCAGCGCGGAAAAGCGCAGGATCAACACGTGGGGCTGTCGGTTGTTACGTCGGCTCATAACCGGGTTGTCGGATCAGAGGTTCTTCAGGTATGCCTCAACGCCGTCTATATCCTTGCGGTTGTCCACAGAAAGGGATTTGCAGTGGCAGTTGTAGTAGTAGATCGGCATATGGTTCTCAAGGAAGCGGAACGAGTCGTTTTCCTCGATCTTCTCGATAGGTCCGCGCGGTGTGTTGTGGTAGAAATCAAGTGCTTTGCGAGTGAAGGCACCCACGCCGACAAACTTGTGGAACACGTAGTCCATCGCACCCTTGGGGTAGGGGATCGGGCTGCGTGATATGAAGAGGCAGCGGTCGTCGGCTGCTGTGACAATCTTCAGGTTGGTAGCATCGACAACCTCCACGGGGTTGGAGAAATCTGTCATGAGGTTCGAGACGAAGAAATCGCCGGGTTTCAGACCATCGGGCACGCACTGGACAATGGCTTCCTTGGTCAGCAGGGGTTCGTCGCCGTTGACCATCACATACAGGTCGGCTTCGATCCGGGTTGACACTTCATAAAGACGTTCGGTGGCGGTGTCGTGATCGGAACGGGTCATCACCACTTTCGCGCCGAATGCTTCGGCTGCGGAACGTATTTTGTCGCTGTCGGTGGCAACGTAGACTTCTTCAAACATTTCCACTTCCTTGCAGTGTTCCCAAACCCACTGGATCATGGGTTTGCCGCAGATCAGAGCCAGCGGTTTCTCAAAAAAGCGGGTTGATTCGGCGCGTGCCGGAATCACACAGATGATTTTCATGATGTTATGTCGTTTTAGTTTATTATTCTGGTTTGTTCATGACTTGGATGGCCACCGGCGGTGCGACCATAGCCAGTAGGCAGGATCGCGGTCGATGGTATCTTGCAGCATTTCAAAGTATTTACGCGTGTAGGGATATTCCTCAACCCCTTCATCGGGTATTATCGGTTTGAATTCCAGATCGTAGTGTCCGCGCCGAGGTTTCGAGATGTCGAGGTAGAGGAATGTGGCGTCGATGCGTCGGCCTATTTCCTCGCCGCCGGGATAGAACATCGTGTCGTGGCGCAGGAACATGGTGTGATATTTTGTCTCGCGCCAACTGGTGCGGTTGTCGGCTATGAAGCCGGTGATGAATGATCCAACATTGTTGCGCAACCGGAGCATCTCGCGGAAAGCGCGGTCTTTTTCGATGGATAGCGAATGGAAACGCGAACGGACGCGAAGCATCACTCTGTCGAATGCCTTGTCGTGGAGCGGTTTATATAACTGTGCCGAAACCTTCGGCCGGTCATAGTAGAGCGTGATGGCCGGAACCCACTCCCAATTGCAGTAGTGGCCGAGGTAGAGAATCACGGGGCTGTTGCGGTCGGCGGCGGCCTCCACAAGTTCGGCGCCACGGACGTTCAGTCGGCGTTTCATCTGCTTGTCTGATATGTTGAGCAGTTTGACGGTCTCGACGATGTTGTCGCATAGCTGGCCGTAGAATTTGTCCTCGATCTCCAGCAGTTCCGCCTCCGTTTTCTCCGGATAGCAGCTGTGGAGATTCTCGCGGATCACGTTGCGCCGGTAGTGGATTATGTTTTTGAATATGAATTTCAGGAAGGAGCTGATGCCGTAGAGCGCCCATAGCGGAAGCCACGAAAGCATCCGGAACAGAGTCATATACAGGCCGTATTTCATTTTTTCTCCCATAGTCCTGCGGTTATTTCTGAAACTATGTTTTCTGTCGCGCCCACATTCTGACGGACGTAAGTGGCGCATTTCTCCTTGATTTCGGCGAGTCTGGCGGCATCGCGGTTGGCATTGAACCATGAGTCAAGCTCCTCGCTGTTGGTGACTGCTGCGCCAATGCCGAGGCCAATGAGTTGCTGCGGTGTCACTTTGCGCTCGATGCGTGGGCCGAAAGCCACGGGCAGTCCATAGACTGTGGCTTCTATCACGCTGTGGAGCAGCGGTGTGAATCCGCCTCCTACGTAAGCCCATGTGCCGTAGCGGTAGAGATATGCGAGTTTGCCCATGCAGTCCACTATCAGGCAGTGGGCTGTGGAGAGCGACGTGTCGTCGGGCGTTGTCTGGGAATAGCGTATGATGTCGGGGCCACAAGCGTCCTTGATCGCCTCGATGGCTGAGTCTTTGATGTCGTGGGGCACGAGGATGAACGCCACTTCCGGGTGGCGTTTCACAAGCGTGGCCACCATCTTGAGGTCGTTCTCGTCGCTTATACTTCCGGCAATGAACACCTGCCGGCCTGTCGAGAACCGCTCCAGCACGGGGTCGCTCCATGGAGTCCGTGCCACCAGCGCGGCATTGTCGAACAATGCGTCGCCGGCAACGGTGACATCGGTATATCCGAGCATCCTGAGATTGAAGCGTGAAGCCTCGTTGAGTACGAATATGTGGCTGAAAGCCGACAGTGATTTGCGGTAGATCTTGCCATACCAGCGGAAAAACTGCGAGTTGTCGCGGATAATGGCTGAGACCAGAAACGTTGGCACGGAGCTGAACTTCAGCTGTTGGAGATAGTTGGGCCAATATTCCGAGATGAGTATCACGGCGCGGTCGGGCTTCACGATCTCAATGAAGCGGCGCGCCTTTCGCCGTGTGTCGAGCGGCAGATAGAACACCCGGTCTATATCGGGGTGGTTCTGGCTTACAGGCTCATAACCGGATGGCGAGAAGAAGGTCATGATGATGTTGCAGCGACCGCTGCGGCGCACGGCGTTGATCAATGGCCGGGCAACGCCATATTCGCCAAGTGATGCCGCATGGAACCATATCGTAGGCACCGATCGGTCGATTCCGGCCATTTCCGTTCTGATATGATCCATAAGTCCGCGTTGTCCTTTGACGAACCGCGAGAACTTCCGGCAGCTTTTTTTGCGCAGGCATTTCCCGTAGAGCCCCACGAAAGAGTTCATCGCATCCACAGCCGCGTTATATATCAGATTCATCGTTTGATAGGCGTAAAATCACCGGCTGTCGCATGGGCAGCCTCCGGTTAATATTGCGCAAATATACGAAATCTTAATCAAACAACGGCTGTAAAGCCCTCCAAAACACTCTAAAAATGTGAAAAGGGAGGGACAGGTTGAAATTTTCGGCGGATGGCTTGGCGGATCATGGAAAATGATGTAACTTAGCTGACTAAATTGGAGGGCAAGTGCTTTGCCGTTAGCTCTCCCGGTTATGAAATCAAAAAATAATTACCAGAATATGTCAAAAGTTATCATCATTGGAGCCGGCGGTGTTGGTACCGTGGTGGCCCACAAATGTGCTCAGAATCCCGATGTTTTCACTGAAATCGTGCTCGCTTCCCGTACGCGCAGCAAATGCGAGGCTATCGCACGCAAGATTGGCGGAGGCCGCATCACTACCGACAGCGTGGATGCCGACAGTGTTGAACAGCTCGTCGAACTGTTCCGCCGCCACAACCCCGACCTGGTGATCAACGTGGCTCTTCCCTATCAGGATCTAACGATCATGGAAGCATGTCTGCAATGTGGCGTAAACTACCTTGATACGGCCAATTACGAGCCTAAGGATGAGGCTCATTTTGAATATTCATGGCAGTGGGCCTACCGCGAGAAGTTCGAGAAAGCAGGCCTCACAGCTATCCTCGGCTGCGGTTTCGACCCCGGTGTGTCGGGCGTGTTCACAGCCTATGCTGCCAAACACTATTTCAAGGATATGGAATATCTCGATATCGTTGACTGCAACGCCGGAGACCACGGCAAGGCTTTCGCCACCAACTTCAATCCGGAGATCAACATCCGCGAGATCACCCAGAACGGCCGCTACTATCAGGATGGCAAGTGGGTTATGACCGGTCCTCTGGAGATCCATAAGCCGCTGACATATCCTAACATCGGTCCGCGTGAGAGCTATCTGCTCTATCATGAGGAACTCGAGAGCCTGGTTCTCAACTATCCGTCGATCAAGCGCGCGCGCTTCTGGATGACTTTCGGTCAGGAATATCTGACCCACCTGCGTGTGATCCAGAACATCGGCATGGCGCGTATCGATGAGGTTGACTACAACGGCGTGAAGATAGTTCCCCTGCAGTTCCTCAAGGCTGTTCTTCCCAATCCTCAGGATCTCGGAGAAAACTACCATGGCGAGACATCGATCGGCTGTCGCATCGAGGGTCTTGACAAAGAGGGCAAGCACCTGACCTACTACATCTACAACAATTGCAGCCACGAGGAAGCCTACCGCGAGACCGGCATGCAGGCCGTTAGCTACACCACCGGCGTTCCGGCTATGATCGGCGCTATGATGTTCCTGACCGGAAAATGGAACAAACCGGGTGTGCACAACGTGGAGGAATTCGATCCCGATCCATTCATGGAACAGCTCAACAAGCAAGGCCTGCCCTGGCACGAGCAGTTCAATCTGGATCTTGAGGTGTAAGCGACACAAGAATCATTATTCACACATAAACTCTCTCAACAATGAAGCTTTTCCAACGCCTCGGTGCCGGGTTTCCGGCACTTCTCGCCCTGTTTCTTGTCCTGACAACCTCATGCTCCTCCGACGATCTTCTCGATCAGGTGCCAGAGGATGTTAACATGGCGATGATCATTGACTTTGACCGTGCGCTTGAGCGCACCGGAATAACCCTCGACAAGTCGGGGCTCGCCGTTCCGGGCGATCTCGGTGTTTTCTGCCGCGAGATCCCCGAGGAAGTGCAGGATGTCCTGTTCGCTGCCCGTGAGTCGGTCGATCTCTCGCAGGTTGTCGTGTTTACGAGATACGATCTTTCATCCGAGGATATGGAAAGCGAACCCTATTTTCTGGCACGGGTCAGGGATGAGAAGACGCTCGCCCGACTTCTGACGGAAGAAATGGAGCTGAAGGAAAAGGATGTCGACGGATACCGGACTTTCTACAGTAGGATGACATGGAATGCAATAACGTTTGTATTGCATGATGGGAATATCTGGATTGCTCCCGGCAGCAAACCCGAGATGGCGGTGAAAAATCTTACCGCTGTACTCAAGCAGGCCAAGGAAAAACCATTGACGGCCAGAAAAGAGATCGTCAAGGCCTTGCGCGAGGACAAGATAATCAGCTACGCCTTCAGTTTCGATTCCTATATGAGATTGCTCGACTATACGATGTCCGATGTTATTCTGCTGGCTAAATCTGACAGCGTCCCTGATCCGACAAAGGATCTGAAGGCTCTCTTTGCACCGCTCAAGGGTTGCTGGTATGTGGCTTCTTATGATGTGGACGGCACGTCGATAGATTTGGACCTGACTATATTCGGGGCTGATGGGAAGGAATTCGGTTACCCATACGTGAAGGATGTCGACACGTCGGTGTTCGGATATATCCCGGCGGATTATTTCGCCGCCGGAATCTTTGGTATCGACGGCTCGCAGACCAAGGACGGCTTGGCTGCTCTCGGACGGCTTGCCGATACTTATCTCTCCGGCAACGGACGTGACCGCACTAAGAAGATTCTGAAATGGCTTGGAAACATCGACGGCTCATGTGTCATTGGCTTCGGCACCGACAATATGCGCGAGATGCTTTATGGCGGCGTAGTAGCCAATCTGAAAATGACCATTGCCTTGCAGATGCGTCCCGGAAAGGCATTGGAGACGATCGGCGAGATAGCCTCGATGGTCAATGTTGCGGATTCCGGCGATCTGTCCGCCGCTGAGCCATTGATGACTGTGAAAAACGGCGAGGCGGTGCTTGCGATTCCCGATATGCCTTTGAAATTCTATTTCAAGGCTGTGGGTAATGATCTTGTCATATCGACCCGTCCGGTGACCACGGGCAACCGGTTCCCAGCTGCGGATAAGTTCAAAGGGCTTCAGGGCGGTGGTGTCCTGACGTTGAAATCGTTTGCTGATCTGACCGACGGTAAGTGTGACTACGGCCTTGAAATTTATGGAGAGCAGTCCGGTGGGCATTTTGAGAGCACGCTGACGCTTACCAATTGCGAGACGGATATAATCAACGGCTACTATCGGTTTGGGAGAGCTCTGTTTCAGGGCTATCAGACGTTCAGGGCAAGTCATCCGGTCAAGAAGATCCCCGATGATATGGTGATATATGATGCCGACGAGGTGGATACTTTGCCGGTACTTGAATATTGAAAAAAACAACAACAACACACAATTTTATTGCAATGAAACTATTTAAACGACTCAACTGGTTGGGTCTGGCCATGGTGGCCACAATGATGTCGGCACTGACATCCTGTTCGTCGGAAGATCCGGTGTCATCAATCCCCGGCAATGTAGATTTTGCCGCTACCGTCAATCTTCAGAAGCTGATGGATGTCAGCCAATGCCGGATTGAGAATGGAGATATAAAGCTGCCTGAGGAGTTCAGCATCTACGAGCAGTCGATCCCCGATGATGTGAAAGCTATTATCGTGGATTGCTATGAGGCTATTGATTGCAGCCGGATCGCAGTGTTCGGCTACATCAAGCTCGGAACAGGAGCCGACACCTATGTCGTGGCAACCCTGAAGGATCAGAAAGCTCTCGATGAGGTTCTCGTGGAAAAGGGCGAACTTGTGAAGGGCGACAGCGATGGCTATACCACCTACGAACCCGAAAGCGAATATGCCGAGATGGCCATTCTGGTGAAAAATGATCTCGTGTGGTTTGTCGGTGGCAAACGCGCCAAAGCTGCGGTGAAAGCCGTGGAGAAGGTGAAGGACAAAGCCGGCGACAAGAAACTGATCGACGAAAAAGGTCTTGAAGAGGTGATCACCGCCGACAACCTCGTCAACTTCTCGTTCAATTGCACGCCTGTAGTGACGATTATCGACCAGTTTGCCAGTTTCGGGATGGATCCTGAACAGGCCGTGCTGCTGTCGTCTATAATATCCAAGGTGAAAGGCTACTGGCTGACATGCAGCTTGGATGTCAAGGACAAGAGCTTTAACACTATGGCGAAATTCATCAAACCCGGCGGAGAGGTGCTGACCTGCGATCTTCTTCAGGATATCGACCCCGGCTTCCTCACGTATGTCTCCAACGACTATCAGATTGTCACAGCCGCCGGTCTCAACAATAAGGCTATCAATGAACTTGTTGCTAAGATCCGTCCGCTGCTCAACAATATGTCCGGCTCCGACCGACAGCTTGCGGAGATGGTTCTCGGATGGGTATCGAACATCGACGGCACTATGGGCATTGCTTGCGGTGCTGACGATTTCAACAGACTCATGACGGGTGACGATTCCCAACAGAACATCAACGTTTTGATCACCCTTGCCATGAAACCCGGTAAAGCCAAGGAGATGGTTTCGCAAATCTATAATCTGGTCACTCTCGGCATGAATGAAAACGATTCTGTCACGCTGGAGGCTGACGGATCTGTTGTGGCCCGGTTCCCCGGTTCTCCTGTGATCATCCTCAAGGCCGATGGCGACAATCTGCTACTGTCCATGAATAAGATAACCACCGGCAATGCGAACAATGAGGCTGCACAGGTGATGAAAGGCGCTCAGATGGCATCCTATTACAATGTTGCGTCGCTGTCCGACATAACTGCCGGGGCTTGCACTTTCGGAATTAAATCGGAAGGTCGGCTCGTGGATGGCGTTGCCACCGGCACTTCGGAATTCACCAACTGCGACATGAGCCTTGCAGAGGCTATAGTCAAACTCTGCACCAGCTACTATGCAGCTGTCCGTAACAATGTTTACACGGAGTATGCTGCCGAGATGGCTGAGGAAAACTACGGAATCGACGATACTACGGCTGTTGCCGACGATTTCGCTTGGTAAACACTCCCTTGGAATGATTGATAAGATAACACTTGAGAAAACACTGCCACAGGTGTTCGCCGGCATGGAAAACGACCAGCCGGTGTGCCTGTCGCAGGTGTGGTTGCAGGATGTCGAATTCGCGCGCCCCGACTATTATATGGTGGAGGCCGAATCCGGCACCGGCAAGTCCTCGCTATGCAGCTACATATATGGTAGCCGCGGCGACTATAGTGGCCGTATTCTGTTTGATGGCCACGACGTATCGGAGTTCTCCATCAACCGGTGGTGCGAGATCCGGCAGCGCGCTCTGGCCTATCTGCCACAGGAGATGCAGCTCTTCCCGGAACTGACGGTGATGGAGAACATAGAGATCAAGAACCGCCTGACGGGATGTAAGTCCCGGAAATGGATCCTCGATGCGCTCGAGCGGTTGGAGATCGCTGTTAAAGCCGATGTCCCGGCGGCAAAGCTGTCGGTAGGGCAGCAGCAGCGCGTGGCCATTGTCAGGGCTTTGTGTCAGCCGTTCGATTTTATCCTGATCGACGAGCCTGTGAGCCACCTCGACCAGCGCAACAACACTATCGTTGCCAATCTGATACGCGAGGAGGCTGAGGCCAATTCCGCTTCGGTTATAGCCACATCGGTAGGCAACAAGATCAATATTCCGATAACCCACACTCTCAAGCTATGAAAAGATCAATCGTGTGGCAATTGCTGCGGCGCAACATTTCCGTCGGCCAGCTTGCCGGATATGCTGTCGCCAATCTTCTCGGTCTGGCTATCGTCCTGACCGCCATTCAGTTCTATCGCGATGTGACCACGGTGTGGGAATCGGAGGATTCGTTCATCTCGCGCGACTATCTGATCATATCCAAACGCGTCGAGGGAATCTCGCTCGGCGGTTCCGATCATGAGTTCTCCCAAGCCGAGGTGGCGGATATCGAGTCGCAGCCCTGGGTGCGCAAGCTCGGACGCTTCACGGCGGCGGAGTTCAACGTTTCGGCCGGCCTTGAGATCTGGGGACGCGGCATGTCGACGGCTCTGTTTCTCGAAGCCATCCCCGACGAATTTTTCGATGTGAAACCGGCCGGATGGAGCTGGGAGCCGGATTCTGTCAGCGGTCATCTCCCCGTGTTGCCAATCATCATGAGCAAGGACTATCTGACCCTCTATAACTTCGGATTCGCCGCTTCCAGAGGCTATCCGCAGGTGTCGGAAGCCACTATCGGCATGATCCCGGTGCGTGTCTCCATCAGTGGCAATGGCCGACAGATGTCCCTTATGGGGCGCATAGTCGGTTTCTCATCCCGTCTCAACACGTTTGCTGTTCCGGCGGAATTCCTGTCGTGGGCCAACGAACGCTTCGCTGATCCTACGCCCGATGGCACGCTGAGTCAGCCCTCGCGTCTGATCTTAGAGGTCAACAAGCCGGGCGATCCGGCCATTCAGGCCTATCTTGAGGATCATGGCTACGAAAGCGCAGGCGACAAGGCTGATTCAGGCCGCGCGTCCTACTTCCTTTCTATCGTGACCGGAGTGGTTATCGCTGTGGGTGTCGTAATCAGTCTTCTGGCATTTTTCATTCTGCTGCTGAGCATCTATCTGCTGTTGCAGAAAAACCGTGAGAAATTGCGGTCGCTGATGATGTTGGGCTACACCCCCGGCTCTGTCGCGCGCCACTATTATGCCATCGTGGCCGTGATCAACGGATGTGTGCTTGCAGGTGCTATCGTCTTCATGCTCGTGGGGCGTCATCTGTGGCATGCTCAGCTTGCCGAGATCGGCGTGAAAGGTTCTGCTCCTTGGGTTGCCATCCTGATAGGATTCTGCATCATGGCTCTGATCACCGCCGGCAATATTCTCGCCATCCGCCGCAACGTCCGCCGCACTTTCCCCCATCCTCGCCGATAATCTCCGGCTTCATTCTGGGGATCCGACACCCCGACCACAACCCGGTTATTTGGACTTGCGGTTGGGATTGGCCGGGAACCAGCCTTTGCGGACGCGTTCCTCCTGTTCGGTAATCTCGTGGACTGTCCAGAAGCAGGAGAAGGCGAAAACGCCGAGCAATGATGACCAGAATACATCGGCAACATAGATCGAAGCCATGAGGCCGACAGCTCCGAGCAGCACGAACCACCATCGGCAACCGGTTCCGAAATAGTAGTGGCATTTGACCACTATGGGATGGAACACGCCGATTATCAGGAAGGTGCAGATGCCTATTGCAAGGCCGAGCATGTGGTATGATTGAAGAGTCTCTGTCATTTTTTTGTCTTTAATGGTTGAATGCGAGGTTTACCAGCCGACGGAAGCGCCGCCACCGCTTGTGCCTCCGCCACCGAATCCGCCGCCGGAGATGCCTCCACCTCCGCCGAACCCACCTCCGCCACCGGGAAATATCACCACGGGAGCGGCTGCTACTTTGGCAATATTGTAGGGTTTGAGGGTCTGTTTTCCGCAATTGCGGCACGAATAGATCTTCACTCCACGGCCTTCAGCTCGCGTTGTTGGTTGCTGGATAATGCGGTCGCCGGAGAGCACGCAGGTGCGCGCGCCGCAATGCTGGCACTCGGTGTAGGCCGACTGGCGGTTGACATACGGAATGATGTCGCGCTCGCCGCACTGGTCGCAGAGCCACACATCGTAGTCGATCGAGTTCAGCTGTTCCTCCATATCCTGCGCCGGAGTCAGATACTCATTGTCGGTTGCCTCGTCGAGCTTGCGCATCGCGTGGCCGCAATTGGGGCACGAACGCGAATGATCGCGCAGACGTTTCATCTTCCAGACGCAGAGCAGATAGGCCGGAAGTGGCATCCCAAGCCCCATGAATGCAAGGAAGAGAAGCACCGGACGCCCGTTGTTCAGCATCCTGTAGCGCGTCTGGTCATCCTTTCCGCGGCTGGAGAAAATCATCCACACCACCCATATCAGGGAACCGATTCCGGCCACCAGTCCACAATAGAGCATGAAAGCGAAGAAGTCGGCATCATCATCGTCGGCTGTGGCGTCGGCATATTTGGAGCGGATCTCTTCGGCAGCAACCGGGTCGGTCATGGCGCGTGAGAGTTCGCGCACCGCCGCTATCGTACCTCCATCCAGATCCCCCTCCTTATAGAGCGGCAGAGCCTGATGGCGGAGAATCTGCGAGCAGGTGACATCGGGCAGTATGCCACCGAGACCGCGCCCCGTGCGCACCACGGCACGATGGGCATCGCCGACTAATAGCAACAGCAAGCCATTTTCGGTGTCCTTCTTTCCGATACCCCAGAGCGTGAACAGCTCGTTGGCAAATGTGTTCGGGTCATAGTCGCCGTCAATATCGTCGATGGCTACCACCACCGGTTCGGCTGTGGTCTGTTCTCTAACCTGCAACAGAATCCGGTTGAGCGTATCGACAGCCGCAGCCGAAAGCAGTCCGTCGGGGTTGCTGACAAGCTGAGTGCGGTCTTTCAACTGCACATTGGGCACCGATTCCGGGGTGTATGTTCCGGCCATCATGCCCAACACTGTCAAGGCCATCGCAATCAATGTCAGGATATATCTTTTCATAACTTTCTGATTATAATCATAATTTATCAATGGGCCTCCAGCCAGTTCTCACCCGTTCCAAGCCCCACTTCCATCGGCACCCGTCCGGAATAGGCGTTGACCATGTTCCTGACCACAAGTTCCTTCATCCGGTCGAGCTCTTCGGGACACACATTGAACACAAGTTCGTCATGGACCTGTAGAATCATCCGCGATCTCATGCCACGCTCCTTCATCTCCCGATAGATGTCGACCATCGCGATCTTTATGATATCGGCGGCTGAGCCTTGCAACGGGGCGTTGATGGCATTGCGCTCGGCATAGGAGCGCACCACGGAGTTGCGGCTATGAATGTCGGGCAGCAAGCGTTTGCGACCCATGACCGTCGTGACGTAGCCTTTCTCCTGCGCCCCACGTATGCTGCGGTCCATGTAGTCCTGAACGCCGGGATAGGTGCGGAAATATCCGGCGATAAGCTCCTTGGCTTCAGTGCGCGGAATGCCGAGGCGCGCGGCCAGGCCGAATGCGGAGATGCCGTAGATTATGCCGAAATTGGCGGTCTTGGCCATGCGCCGCTGATCGGCTGTCACGGTCTCTATATCTTCGTGATAGATCTTGGCAGCCGTGGCGCGGTGGATATCCTCGCCCGAAAGGAACGCTTCCATCATCGAGGGGTCGCCACTCATGTCGGCCATCAGGCGCAGTTCGATCTGCGAATAGTCGGCTGCCAGCAGAATGTCGCCCGGATCGGGAATGAAAGCACGGCGTATCTCGCGGCCATCCTCGGTTCTGACAGGGATATTCTGAAGATTGGGATTGGTGGAGGATATACGTCCGGTAGCCGTCACGGTCTGGTTGAACGACGTGTGGATTTTTCCTGTCCGCGGATTGACAAGTGCCGGCAGTGCATTGACGTAGGTTGCCAGCAGCTTGCGCAACGCTCTGATCTTCAGGATGAGATCGACAATAGGATTCTCGGGGCGCAGTTTTTCCAGAATCTCTTCCGTGGTAGAGTACGCGCCACGCTTGGTGCGTTTTGCCTTGGGATCTATCTTCAGACGGTCGAACAGCACCTCACCCACCTGCATGGGCGACGATATGTTGAATCTGACTCCGGCTATTGAATAAGCTTCTTCCTCCATTCTGGCCAGACGCTCGGAGAAACGGACCGACAGAGCGTTGAGTTCGCTGGAGTCGATCCTGACACCCGTCCACTCCATTTCGGCGAGCACCCGGATCAGGGGCAGTTCTATATCATTCAGCAGCGCGGAAAGTTCCCCGGCTGCAATCTCTTTCTCAAGTATCGGCATGAGGCGCATCACGGTGTCGGCCTGCTCGCATGCTCTGTCGGCTTGATCCTGCAACGTCGGGACATCACCCTTGGCTGCCGCCGGAATCATGTCGTAGTCCAGATATTTCAGGGCCAGTGTGGGCAACAGGTGCTTCATCTCCGGCTCGATAAGATAATGCGCCACCGATGTGTCGTAAGCAGCATTTGTCAGCTCTATGCCCCGACGTTTCAGCAACAGGATATCGCGTTTCACGTCATGGCTCACCACCACCGGCGCTGCCTCGCCGAACAGTGGCGACAGCATGGCAAGGCGCTCGTCGGCATCGCCGTCGGTCAGCGGCACGTAAACAGCCACACCCTCACTTCCGGCTATTGCGATGCCTTGCATCGTGGCAGTCATGGGCTCGTCGCCGTCGGCAAGCACGCAAAGCCCCATGCGCTCCGTGGCGGCCACGCGTTCCACCATCGCTGCCACCTCAGCAGGGGTGGCGGCTATGCTATAGTCGTGGGCAACGGATGCCAATGTCTTGGAGGCCACGGCCACGGAGGGTATGGCAGAACCATCATCCTCGTTGAAATCGAACAGCGATCCCTGAGCCTCTTGTGCGGCCGGAACCGGAGCCTTGGGGGCGGATTCCTGCACAGAGCCGCCAAGACGCTTTATGAACGTGCGGAATTCCAGACGGCGGTAGACATCCAGCAGCATATCAATATCCACCTCGCGCCGCCGCAACGAGTCAATCGAAATGTCGGACGGAAGCGGAACGTCGGTCTTTATCGTGACCAGCTCTTTTGAGAACCGTATCTTGTCGGCATTCTCCACAATGCGTTTCTGCAGCGCACCCTTGAGCCGGTCGGTATTGTCGAGCAGATTCTCCACGGATCCCCATTCGGCAATCAGCTTCGAGGCGGTCTTTTCTCCCACGCCGGGGCAGCCGGGAACATTGTCGGAGGCATCACCCTCAAGGGCAAGCAGATCGATCACCTGCCTCGGCGACGAGATGCCGTAACGCTCGCACACCTGCTGCGGTCCGCGGATCTCGAAACCCTCGCCACGGAGCGCCGGACGGTACATGATCACCCGGTCGGTCACCAACTGACCGTAGTCCTTGTCCGGAGTCATCATGTAGGTGGTGTATCCCTCTTTTTCAGCCATGACAGAGAGCGTGCCGATCACATCGTCGGCCTCATAGCCCTCCACCTCCACCACCGGAATGCGGTAGGCCGCGAGGATCTCCTTGATGTAGGGAACCGATAGCGTTATATCTTCCGGCTGCTTGTCACGGTTGGCCTTATAGTCGGGATAAAGTTCATGGCGGAAAGTGTGTCCGCCGGGAGGATCGAAACACACGGCGATATGCGATGGCTGCTCTTTGCGCAGAATCTCGTCGAGTGTGTTGCAGAATCCAAAGATAGCCGAAGTGTTCAGCCCCTTTGATGTCACTCGCGGAGCACGCATCAGAGCGTAATAAGCGCGATATATAAGAGCGTATGCATCAAGCAGAAAAAGTCGTTTTGTATCGGGTGTGTCCATTCTTTATTTCATGTTTTGAAGCATAAAATTAGTAAATTATTACGTTACAATGGCGATGGTCTGCAAGATTTTTGTAATTTTGCAGCAAATTATGTCGACATTAGAAGATATCCAACAGTCCATCCGTCCTGAGCTTCAACAGCTCAGCGAGCGCATCAGTTCATCTCTATCATCGCCTAACAAGCTGATGGCACAGGTGATCGAAGGCTATCTGAAGTCCAAGGGCAAGATGATCCGCCCGGTGCTCGTGATCCTGACGGCAAAGCTTTTCGGAAAGGTCAATGACCGCGTGATTGCATCGGCTGCATCTGTCGAGATGCTCCACAACGCCTCGCTGATCCACGACGATGTTGTCGACGATTCCAAACTGCGCCGTTCGCTCCCTACAATCAACAATATGTGGGGCAACCATATAGCTGTCCTCGTGGGCGACTATTTCGTATCCAACGCCCTCCAGCAGGGCATATCCACCGGCGACATACGTGTGGTTGAGGTCCTGGCTCAGCTCGGTAAGATGCTTTCGCTCGGCGAGGTTGACCAGATCTACAACGCTCGCTTCCACACCATCGACGAGAAAGCCTATTTCGAGATTATCTCGCGTAAGACGGCATCGCTATTCGTTTCCTGCATCAAGATGGGTGCCTATTCCACCGACACCGACGAAGAGGCCATGAAGCCTATGCTCCGCTATGCCGAGCTGCTCGGGCTATGCTTCCAGATCAAGGACGATATTTTTGACTACTACCACGATCCCGTTATAGGCAAACCCACCGGCAACGACCTTCGCGAAGGCAAGATCACTCTGCCACTGCTCTACGCGCTCTCGCGCACCGAGCTGCCCCAGCATGACGCAATGCTCGAACTCTCGCGCAAGGAGATGCTTGACACGGCCGATATTGATACTCTCATCGAATTTGCCAAAGCCTCAGGAGGCATAGAATATGCCTACGACACCATGGCACGTTTCCGTGATCAGGCCATGGCCATTCTCGCTGAATATCCCGACAACGAGACAACGCGTGCTTTCGCAGCGATATTCGACTTTGTCATAGCTCGCGACAAGTAAGCTGTTGTGGTTTAATGATCTAAACCGCATCTCATGGCCTCCCGACGACAATCCAACATCGAACTTCTCCGCATCATATCCATGATGGCGGTGATTCTCGTGCATCTCGACGGCGCGTCACTCGGACTGCCCACTCCAGGCAGCATCAGCGACTGCACAGCCTCCGATGCCTGGCGGATAGTCACAGAATCGATTACCATAATTGGTGTCAACTGCTTCACACTGATCTCCGGCTATTTCGGAATCCGTGCCCGGCTCTCCGGTCTGTTGCGTTTCACGCTGATGTGCATCTTCTACGCTGTCGGGATCTACCTTGCCGCCAACCTTTTCCTGATTTTCGTGCAGCATCAGCAGCCCCAGTTATTCTGGAAAGGATTGCTGGAATCGGTCATGGTCTACACCCATACCGACCTCTGGTATGTCCCGGCCTACCTGCTGCTCTATCTGCTCAGCCCAATGATCAATGCCGCCGTGGATAGTCTGCCTTTGAACAAGTTCAGGCTATGGCTCGCATTGTTTATCCTTGCCAACGTGTGGTGCGGATGGCTATGGGAGGGTGGATTCAATCCCTCGGGCTACACGGCGTTCCAGTTGATAATGATGTATCTCATAGGCCGCTATCTGGCCTTGCGGTTTCGTGACGGCATGCCGCGTGGCATGCGTGTTGTCTCCATATCCGTCTACGTGGCATCCACACTGCTCACGGCAGTCATAGCCCTCTGGATGAAGCCCGGGATGGTCTACGCCTACAATGCCCCGTGGGTTATCATCTCGTCTGTAGCGCTCTTCCTTTTTTTCACAACCTTGCGCATCAGATCCGGAGCTATCAATACCCTTGCAACAGGGGCATTCGCAGCTTATCTGATCCACAAAAATCCTTTGATCTGGGGAAACTCCATCAAGCCGACAGCCCTTGACTACTGGGCCGACGGCTCTCTATGGCAATACACCATTTTCTGCCTTGTTTTCGCCTCTCTGATCTATCTGATCTCCACGGCTGTAGAGCTCGTGCGGCAGGCTCTGGCCAAGCGCATCGGATGATCAATCCTCACCCTCGGTCAGCTCAGCCTCGTCGTATTTCTGGAAAAGGAAATCGTTGTAGGGGAAACGGGTCAGATGCACCTGCTTGGCTTTCTCGTAGATCTTCTGTTTCAGCTCGTCAATGTTGATCCCTTTCTTGGCAGAGATAAACACGGCATCATCGCCCAGACGGCTCATCCATGTGGCTTTCAGTTCATCGAGCGAGACATTCTCACGGGTGCGAGGTGTCAGATCATCTTCAGCTTTTGGTTTGTAGGTGAACGCATCGATCTTGTTGAATACCATGATCATAGGCTTCTCCACTCCGCCACAGACTTCTGACAGCGTGCGGTTCACAACCTCGATCTGCTCCTCGAAATTGGGATGCGAGATGTCGACCACATGAACCAGAATATCGGCATCGCGCACCTCGTCGAGCGTTGATTTGAACGATTTTACGAGATGGGTGGGCAGCTTGCGGATGAAACCGACAGTATCGGTCAGCAGGAACGGAAGATTGTCAATGATCACCTTGCGCACTGTTGTGTCGAGCGTGGCAAACAGCTTGTTTTCAGCAAACACATCGCTCTTGCTCAGGAGATTCATCAGCGTCGACTTACCGACGTTGGTATAACCCACCAGTGCCACACGCGTCAGTTTGCCACGGTTCTTGCGCTGCATCGACTTCTGCCGGTCTATGTCCTTCAGCTCTGCCTTCAGGCGCGAGATCTTGTCGAGGATTATACGGCGGTCGGTCTCTATCTGGGTCTCACCGGGACCGCGCATACCGATACCGCCGCGCTGACGTTCCAGGTGGGTCCACATTCGGGTCAGTCGCGGCAACAGATACTGATACTGCGCCAGCTCCACCTGCGTCTTGGCATTGGCCGTCTGTGCGCGTTTAGCAAAAATATCGAGGATAAGGCTGGTGCGGTCGAGGATCTTGACTTGCAGTTCGCGTTCAATGTTGGCCACCTGTTTCGATGTCAGATCATCGTCAAAGATAGCCATGCCGATATTGTTGTCCTCCACAAATTGCTTGATTTCCTGCAATTTGCCTTTGCCGACAAACGTGCGCGAATCAGGGCTGTTCAGTCGTTGCAGAAAGCGGCCCTCGGTGGTGGCACCGGCTGTATCAGCCAGAAAAGCGAGTTCGTCGAGATATTCATTGGCTTTCGCCTCGTTCTGCACAGGAGTGATAAGTCCTACGAGGACAGCGCGTTCGGATGATTCCTTGTCTATGATAAGATCTTTCATTTTGGTCTGAGTCAAGTGGTTGATTGTGTCATACAAATATATAACACTGCCGCCCGACAAATTGCTCGGTCAGCAGTGCAAAGTTACTATCTGACAGCTTAAAAAACAAACGCCATCCCACATTTTCTCCCATCCATACGCCAATAGGGAGCATGGAAGCCGTGAGCACGATTGGGGCAGAGGGTCATATCCCGGGGCGGAGTGCCCGGCGGCGCGAGGGATAGAGATAGCGGCACGCGAGGTAGGCGCAGATGAGGTAGATGGCGGCGAGAAGCCAGAGCATCGTGTAGGGATGGGTTTCCTGCGCGAGGGTGCTTCCGTTGGAGTTGATGCGGATGAATCCTTCTATGCCCCATGTGGCCGGGATGCAGTCGCCTACGAGCGTCCAGAAGCCGTTCATGGCGTAACGGGGCCATGTCAGTCCGCTCAGGAAGAGGAACACGACGGATGTGAACACGATCACGAGCATGGAGCTTTCGCGCTCGGTCACCAGAACGCTGATGGCGAGTCCGAGGAAGGATGTGGCAAATAGTAGCGGCAGGATGAAGAGCATGTAGTCCGAGAGCTGTCCCATGTGGGGTAGATGGAAGATGGTGGGGACAATGTCGAGGACGTATATGCAGATCGGCAGATAGAGCGATACGTAGCAGAAGGTTTTTCCGAAGATGGTGGCCATTGGGCCGGCCGGCACGGCTTTAGGATCGATGCCTCCGTTGCGACGGCGGCGTTCGGAGCTGCCACCTGCGAGCATGGTCACACCAAGAAGCATGGACTGCTGGAGGATGAGAACCACGATGCCCGGGATGATGAACGATGCGAAACCCTGCGTGGGGTCGCCGAGCATCACGGCTTCGGAGTTGATGGGCGTTCCGCTGACGGATTGTCCCGGAAGTCCGATCGTCGCAATGTCCTCCTGGGTGATCTTGGCTCCCATTGCGAGCTGCACGTCGGTGAGGGATGAGACGAAAGCCCTGTAGCGCAGCAGCAGCGACATCTCGGCATAGAATGTTGCTGTGGCCTGTTCGCCTCGCCCTATCTTTTTGCCGAAGTCGGATGGTATGACGAGAATTCCGTAGGCTTTATGCTCGTTCTGTATGCGACGGGCCTCGTCGAGAGTCGGGGCGTAATCGTAGACCTCGATGGAGCTTGTGGCATCGATCATGCGCGTCAGTTCGCGGCTATGTTCGGAACGTGACTGGTCGACAACTACAATGGGAATGTCGGTCACGGTCTCAGGATTGTAGATCAGGGTGTAGATCACGGGATACATCAGCGTCAGGAAAAAGAAGAATAGCATCACGCCGATGTCGGAGAACACCATGGAGTATTCCCGTCGCCATACTTTGAACAGCGTCGTGAACCATGATGATATGCCGTTTGATGATGAGGATTTCATGTCGTTGATGTTTTGAGGGTCAGGGAACATAGACCGGTTTCAGCATGCGTTTTTTCAGGCGTGGCAGTCCGATAAGTCCTGTCAGAGGGAATATGAGCAGTGCAATGTAGTAGAACCGCGAATAGTAGAGGGGTATGCCGTTGAGTGCCTGATCGGCGTAGATCAGGAAGTAGTAGCGTACCGGGAGGATGTAGCTGAAGATGCCTATCTCGGGATACATGTCGCTGACGGGGAACGAGAATGCCGCGATAGAGAATGCCAGGATGCCTGTGAGGGCGCACAAACTGACGGAGAAGCGCAGATTGGGGATGATGCAGCATATTGTCAGCGCGAATCCCTGTGAGGCTATGACGAGTAGCATCATGGCAAGGATCATGTGCCAGGCCGGACAGTGCATTGGGAAATGGTTGAATCCGTACATGATGGCCAGACATGCCGCTCCGACCACGGTCTCGATCACGGCCTGAGGTATTAGCTTGCCGAGGACGGCGATCAGCACAGATCCACCGGACTGATGCATTAGCCGGACTGATGTGCCACGCTTGATCTCATCGCAGATGGTATAGGCTGTGATCAGAGCCACCATAAGGGCTATCATCCCCGGTACGAATGAATTGGTCAGGTAGTAGTTGTAGTTCATCCAGGGGTTGTTGATTCCCTGAATCTGCATGCTGACCGGTTGGATCAGAGCCATTGATGCATCCTCGCCGACGAAACCTGTATTGACAAGAGTGGCCTGTACAAGCCCTCCGGCCGTAGTGACGGCTACGGTCTTGAATCCCTTGAACATCAGCGATGCAGGAACAAAATAGGTCATGTTGCAATAGTAGGTGATCGTGGGCTGGCGTTGACCGAGGGTGTTCTTCTGGAAATCCGACGGGATCATGAAGAATCCGAATATCTCGCCGCGGCGCACGGCATCGTTGGCCTGATGGAAAGACTCGTAATCGGCCGATATGTCGACATATTGCGATGCAGCCAGTGTACGGGTGACTTTCCGCGACAATGCGGAGTGGTCGAGATCCACAACTCCCGAGGGTACGCGCATTGCCACGCCCTCGTCCATCAGATTGATGAAGAAGAGAGTGAAGATCAACGGCACGGCGACAAGACAGGTCAGATAGACCGGACGCGACACCAGTTGACGGATGCCTTCGCGGATTGATCGTGTCAGCGGACGGAAAGTCATGGATATTGGGCTTTAGAGTGTTTGTGGATCAGTAGTGTGGGGTCGGATCATAGGGTATAGACCACGGTCATTCCCGGGCGTAGGTCGGGTATGGTGTCGAGCGGACGAGCCTTGACCTCAAATGTTCGGCTGTCCCATTGACCGGTAGCTTTGGTGGCACGCCATGTGGCATAGCTGCCCATGTCGCGGATATAGTAGACTTCCATCTCGGTCTCTTTCTTGTCGAGAGCCGGGATCATCACCTTGACTTTCTCGCCGAGCTTGAACCGGGTCAGGAGGTCTTCGCGGACATTGAATGTGACCCATTTGTCGCTGATTTTCAGCAGACTCATCAAGGGTGCGCCAAGGCTCACGAGTTCTCCAACCTCTGGATAGATCTGATCGATCTGTCCGTCGCACGGGGCTACAAGATACTGATCCTCAAGCAGACTCTCTACTTCGGCGATACCGCTCTGGGCAACATTGACCATCGAGGCAGCGGCGGCCTTATCCTCACGCTGTGCGCCGGATTTGGCAAGGCTCAGCTGGCTTTTCGCAGCGTTTTCGCCGGCCAATGCTGCATCATAGGCGGCTTTGGCTTCATCGCGTTTCTGTTCGGAAACCACGTTTTCCTTGTAGAGATTCTCCATTCGCTCGTAGGTTTTCTGAGCTATCTGTCGGGCAGCGGCTGCTTGGGCCACAAGCTGTTCGGCCGACTGGATTATCTGCACGCGAGTGCCGGCATCGACTTTTTCCTCACCGGCCTTGGCAACATTTTTCATCGCCTCAGCCTGCGAGAGTTTAGCCTCGGCAAGCGAAGAATGGATATGGATCAGAGTGTCGCCGGCGCGTACCATATCGCCCTCCTTGACGTAGATGTCGGTCACTCGTCCGGGGAGTTTTCCGGAGATGCGGACGCTTGTAGCATCGGCCTGCCCTTCGATAATCTCGTCGGGCGATTTGAGGAAGAAGAAGCCTATGATTGCCAAAGCAACGGTGGCTATTATCAGACACAGCAGGGCTATTATCAGGACGCGTGTCTCGCGTTTCACTTCCGCAGGGCTGTTGTTGAGGTCGGTTTGTGCCATGGTGTGAAGAGTTTTTGTTATGTTGGTTTGTTGTTTAATATTCAGTTGGATAGGGGAGAGTTCCGAGTACTTTCGAGAGGTATACGTCGCAGAGGTGGACATCAATCATCGCGTCGATATTTTCTGAGTTGGCCTTCAGCCATGCGGTCTGCGCTTCCATCACGTTGTCGGTGGTCATCACCCCCTCGCGGAAGCCGAGAGTAGCCTGACGCAGATTTTCGTCGGCTTTGCTGAGATTCGACATGGTCATCTGATAGGTCTTGACGGCCTCCTGGGCTTTGAACGCGGACTGGCTCACCTGGAGGTTGATCATATCCTTGGCATCATCGTAGGCCAGTTCTGCCATCCGTGTCTGTGACTGAGCGGCTTTGTACTTGTTGTAGTTTCCGCCCCAGTGCCAGATCGGGATTGAGACCATCGCTCCGATCGAGAATGCGCCGTCGAAGCGTTTCGAGAAGCCATCGAACATGTTTGGGTTGCTGAATGAGTATGCGCCGACGATAGCCACTTTCGGGAGCATGTCGCTCATGGCCACGCGCTCTTTCTGACGGAGTACTTCGATGCCCATGCGCATTGCGTGGAGATCCTGCCGGCGATCGTAGACATCGGCCATCGGATAGGAGTCGGCAGGGATCTGGGAGGCCTCGGCTGCAGTCAGGTCGACATCCTCGTCGACAAGGCTCATGCGAGTGTCGATCGGCAGTCCGCAGACTTGGGCGAGAGCCATGCGGGAAAGCACGAGACCATTGTCGACTTTTGTCAGATCGACGTTGGCCTGATTGAGTTTTACTTCCACTGTGAGCAGGTCGGATTTAGTGGCGACGCCTTGCTGAACCATCAGTTCGACATTATGGCGCAGAGTGTCGAGCAGATTCACGTAGCTTTTCGCGAGTTTCTGCTTGGCTTTCAGGGAGACAACCTGCCAGTAGGCCGCGTCGACAGCGTAGATCACGTTTTCGGCCTCAGCGTTGTGGAGAGCTCTTGCCGCCTCTTCGGCAAAGTGGGTCAACCGGTTCATTGCCACGATCTTGCCACCCATATAGACGGGTTGGGTCAGAGTCACGGCGCCGAAGAAAACGTTATGCACGTCGAATGTCATGGCATCCTTGGGGATCAAGGCCACTGTCTGAGGGATGTATTGTCCGTCGGGACCCTTGATCGGTTCTCCTGTAGCCGGATTCTTGACCAGATCAAACTGGTAGGACTGCGACTGGAGGTCGAACGTCTTGGTAGGCAGAAGCTGATCCTTGTCGAAAATGGAGATGTCCTTCTGGTTGTAGGTGTATCCGCCGTTGAAGTCGATGGCCGGGAGATAGGCGGCAAACGCCTCCTTCTTCTGGTAGCCGGTCATGCGGACAGATTCAGCGGTGACTCTCAGCTGCTTGTTGTTGGCTAATGCCAGACTCCGGCAGGAGTCGAGGGAGACATCGCCGGCAGCCGACAATGCGCCGGTGCCGATTGCGGAGAGTATCGTCAGGATAAGAGCTTTGCGTAGACTCATTGTGCTTGGCAATAAATAGTTAGACAACGTTATAGAACCATCCGTCCTGGCTTCATGGCGCAGGCTTTGGCATGAGGTTCTGCAAATATAACCTCTTTTGTCCGTAAAAAGTTGACTTCCGCACTTGGAGTTCCTAAAAACTCCACAATTTGTCGAAATTGGCCAATAATGATGGTGTCGGGTTAAATTTTTATATCGAAAGCGCAGAAAAGCACACAACGGCATTTTTTATTCGTAATTTTGCGGCATGAATCTGTAAAAAAAGAATCAGAATGGAACTGAAAGAGATATTTGACCGCATAATGGCCGGAGGCACCGCAACCGTGGAAGAGGCTCTGGCTCTGAATGAACGTTATTCGACCGATGAACTATGCGATGCCGCCGACGAGGTGCGCAAAGCCCGTTGCGGAGGCCGTCTGGACACGTGTTCGATCATAAATGCCCGGTCGGGTCATTGTCCGGAAGATTGCAAGTTCTGTGCGCAATCCCGATTCTACGCCACCGGAATCAAGGAGTATGAGATCGTCGACACGCAGGAGGCTGTGGATGCGGCTCTGGAATGTGAACGCCGCGGTGTGCGCCACTTTTCGCTTGTGACCTCAGGACGCCGTGTCACTCCGCAGCAGATAGGGCGTTTCTGCGATATTTTCCACCGGATGCGTGAGGCATGTCCGCAGATCGGTTTCTGCGCATCAATGGGTCTGCTGAGCAAGGAGGAGCTTCAGACATTGAAAGATGCCGGAGTGCGCCGTTATCACTGCAATCTTGAGGCTTCATCGGACTATTTCCCCACACTATGTTCGACCCACAGCCATGAGGATAAGATACGTACGATCACCGCCGCCAAGGAGGTGGGGCTGGAGGTATGCTCGGGTGGCATAATCGGCATGGGGGAGAATCTTGCACAGCGTCTGCGTCTTGTCAAGGAATGTTATGAGGCCGGTGCGATCTCAATTCCGGTCAATATCCTCAATCCGATACCCGGGACACCTCTGGGCGATACCGCTCCGTTGAGCGACGATGAGATAGTGCGCTCGGTGGCATTGATGCGTTTTGTGGCACCTGAAGCCGTGATGCGTTTTGCCGGTGGCCGAGCCCGACTGCCGGAGAAGGTTACTGAGCGAATTCTTCGCGGCGGCATGAACGGGGTGATGGTAGGCGATCTGCTGACCACTATCGGTAACAGCGTGGATGACGACTACCGGATGTTCGAGCGTACCGGTTACGAGCTATAGGATATGTCCGATGACGGTGGCGAGCGATGTTGGGCGGCAACGACGCAGGGCAGCGAGAGCGTCGGGAGCATCGTGATCCGGAACAACGAGCAGCATAGCATCGGCACACGGCATGCGGAGCGGATCCCGTTCAAGAAGATGACATTCGGCATTGACGGCCGGATTGACAGGGATTATTGTCCGGTCGATTGCCGCCGGAGCCAAATCGGTCAACTTTCTGTAGGCATCCTCAAATCCATTTTCAGCGAGATCGAGATAGTGGATCCGCTGCACGCAATCTATCAAATTGCGGATTGAATCGATCAAGGCAGTGCCGTCGGCATTCTCAATTGTAGTGATTCCCTGTTTGAATGATTCGACAGCAGTTCCGAAAGTGCCCACGGGCGAAGTCACGATAATGGTGTCGCCGGTCTGCATGCAAGGTTTCGAACCGGCTAATCCGGGGATGGCTTGTCCGATGGCATAGACCGACATGTTGAGCCCGTAGTTTGGTCCATTGTCGGAAAAGCTTACCGCCCTTGCCGTCCATTCCATCTCGGCCTGAATGGCGGCAGACTGCAATCCGTCGGCCACGACATTGATATCGCCTACCGGAGTGTCGGTGTCGAGGAAGAGCGAGGCCGCGACATAGCGAGGCATCGCTCCTGCGGCCAACAGACGGTTTGCGGCAATATTGATGGCAGCCCGTCCGATATTGGCCTCGCCGAACACGGGTGGGGTATCGTGGATCTGCAGCAGAGTGGTCACAATGTTGTCGGCTGATATAGCCGGAATAATATCTGTGGCCGGCGATCCGGGAGACAGAAAATCGGAAAGGTGGCGGTTGTGTTCCATGCGGCGTCAATTATTAAAGTCGCAATAATAACGCCGCTGTCCGCCGTGAAGTTCGATCCCGGATCAGTCGTCGAGGAGGTCGGGGCGTAGTCGGCGAGTGCGTTCGAGAGCCTGGTCGTAGCGCCACTGGTCGATCTTGGCCTGATGTCCGGACAGCAGAATGTCGGGGACGCGCCATCCTTTGTATTCGGCCGGGCGGCTGTAGACCGGTGGCGCAAGCAGGTTGTCCTGGAAAGAGTCGCTGAGAGCGCTCTGTTCGTCGCCGATAGCCCCCGGGATCAGCCGGACAATGGCATCGGTTATGGCAAGAGCCGGGAGCTCGCCACCGGTGAGGACATAATCGCCAACGGAGATCTCACGTGTGATCAGATGCTCGCGGATGCGGAAGTCGATTCCTTTGTAGTGGCCACAGAGGATAATGATATTGTTGAGTAGCGAGAGGCTGTTGGCCATGGGCTGATTGAAGGTCTCTCCGTCGGGAGAGGTGAAGATTATCTCGTCGTAGTGGCGTTGCGATGTCAGATCCTCGATAGCGCGGTCGATCGGTTCGATCTGCATCACCATTCCGGCTTCTCCGCCAAATGGGTAGTCGTCGACCTTGCGGTGTTTGTTGGTTGTGTAGTCGCGGATATTGTGGACGTGGATTTCAACGAGCCCCTTGTCCTGCGCCCGTTTGAGGATGGAGCAGTTGAGGGGAGATGTGAACATTTCGGGGAGTACGGTCAGTATGTCGATTCTCATTGCAGTGGTTCGTTAGTGTGGTAATTGTCAAGTGCTTCAGAAAGATTGGATATCATCATGGCTTTAAGCTCGGCCGGCGCGATAACGGTGATTTTCGGTCCGTAGCTAAGCAGTTCCTGAACAAAATCGGGAGTGAGTCGGAGATTGTAGGTGAATACGGAATATTGATCGTGGATCATTTCGCTCTGGGAGTGGTGGAGAGGGAGTGCGCGGAAATATTTCGCTTGCCGTGGGTCTGTGCGGATAGTCACCTTCTTGGCTTCCCCGTGGGAGAACACAACGCCGAAAGCATCGCGGAAGTATGCCTCGGCATCGAAATCGAGAGGTATCTCGAAAGTCTCGGCATCGACGTTGACTTTCGACATGCGGTCCAGGGCATAGGTCTTTATGACGTTTTCTTTTGTGTTCCGTCCGGTGACATACCACCGCAGCCTGAAAATCTTGAGGAAGTAAGGCTCAATTCTTACCGGCTTTGGCGCTCCGGTGCGCGAATAGGGGCTGTAGTCGAACGAAAGGGTCTTGTATTCTTTCATTGCGCCGATGACGGTTGAGAGGTACTGGCGTGCGGATGGGACATCCTCAAGAAAAACGCGGTCGGCAATGTCGCGCGCATCGGTCAGGGTGTTGCTCATTGAGGCTGTGTTGAGCATCCAGTCGGTCACGCTGTCGGTGTGTGTGTCGCCGGAGTTTTCGATGTAGTATTCGAATGTGGAAGTGTTGCATGCGATGTTTATGCCGAATATTTCCTCAATTGAATTCCGGTAGTTGTAGAATGTGCGTCGAGGCAGCGGATTGCCCTCGGAAAATGGCGTCAGTCGCCATAGCCGGTTGAGTTCGTCGCGAGTGATCGATCCGTGGCGTCGGATGGTGTCGATGAGCCAGATGTAGCGGTTAAATAGATTCTTTGACATAGGATTTTTCTGGGATTAAGGCCGACAGCCGCAGTCCGGCGATAGTAATTACGGCGTTCAGTAACAGGAGTTCAAAACCGGTCTGATAGCCTGTTGTCAGGGCAATGGACCATTGAATGATCCAGGCAAAAACAGGAGATAGCAGGCAGATGGCCGGAACGGCCCGGTCGTTGACCGGAGCGTTTGAGAATATGCCATAGGCGAAGAGTCCGAGGATAGGTCCGTAGGTGTAGGATGCGAGGGTGTAGACTGCGGATATGGCATCTTCGGAGCTCAGATAATAGAATGCAATTATTACGGCAGCCATAAGCAGCGACATGAGCAGGTGGACGCGTCTGCGTAGCCGGGCGAGAGCTGACTCGTCGCCTTCGTGGCGTTTGCGCCCGTCGAGAATGTCGATGGTGAAAGATGTGGTCAGCGATGTCAGCGCGGATCCGGCGGCTGAATATGCGGCAGCCACGAGTCCGGCGATGAAAAGCACACCAACGATCAGCGGCATTGAGGGATGGGCAGCGACGAGGCCGAAAAGGTCGTCGGTCTTTTCGGGTATGGCTATGCCTCGTGCCGAGCAGTAGACAATGAGCAGAGTGCCGAGCATCAGGAAGAGGGCTATCACACCGAACTGCACGATTCCGCTGACGATCATGTTCTTGCGTGAAGCCTTGGAGTCGCGGCAGGAGAGATGGCGTTGCATCATGTCCTGATTAAGCCCGTTCATTACGATGGCCATGAAAATGCCTGCTACGAACTGTTTCCAGAAGTAGAGTCCGCTCTTTGGATCGGAGAAATGGAATATGGATGCCGATTCGTGGGATTTGATTGCCGCCGGGATGTCGGAGAGTGAAAGCCCGAGGTTACGCGATATGAAAAAGATGCATAGCACTACGGACAAGATGAGGCATGCGCTCTTGAGGACATCGGTCCAGATGAGGGTCTTGACTCCGCCCCTGGCCGTATAGAGCCAGATGAGGGATATGGTGACAAGGACATTGATGGCAAACGGAATGCCGAGCGGATCGCATACGAGCATCTGGAGCACGGCGCAGACAACGAAGAATCTGACCGATGCGCCGAGAATCTCGGAAATGAAAAACATCATGGCTCCGGATTTGTAGCTGCGCCGCCCGAAACGGTCTTCGAGGTAGGAATAGATGGAAACGAGGTTGCGCCGATAGAACAGCGGCAGGAGGACGAGGGATATGACGGCGTATCCGACAATGAAGCCCATGACCATCTGGAGGTAGGCATATCCTTTGGTGACTACCATACCGGGTACGGAGATGAATGTAACTCCCGATATCACGGCTCCGGCCATGGCAAAAGCAACCAGTGGCCATGGTGTGCGCCGGTTTCCGGTGAAGAAAGTGGCGTTTGTGGCGCGTCGGGAAGCGAGCCGCGAGATTGTCAGCAGCAGCGCGAAATAGACGGTTATGGTGAGTATTACGATGGCAGGGCTCATTCGGGATAGATCAGATAGGGTTTGCGTTGGGTTCTGAATCGGCTTACATCGTCGGCCCATGTTGCCCGTATCCGGTCGGCAGAAGCTCCGTCGACGATCATCCGGCGCACAGTGGTGTTGCCGATCAGTTTGTCGAAAAATGAAGTGAAGAATTTCAAACCCGATTTGCGCATGCCGGGGTTGCGGTAGGCGTCGATTATGTAGCTGAGATCGAGTCCCCGGGCTACGACCGAGTCGGCCGGGATGGAGCGTAGATCTCTACCGAAGCATTTCTTTCCGAGCAGCGGCGGATTCTTGGCACCGGGTCGGCTGACGGGGGTGAAGGAGAATGAGGATCCCGACATCGAGGGGTGGCCGTAGACGGCAAAAGGCATCTCTGTGCCGCGTCCGAGACTCATCACGGTTCCTTCAAAGAGGCATGTCGAGGGATAGAGATAGACCGCCGTCATGTCGGGCAGGTTGGGGGATGGCGGCACGGGGAGAGTATATCTGGTAGAGTGGGTGTAGCCGGAGCATGGGATCACCGTCAGATCGGGCGTACGGCGGCTTTTGAGCCATTTCTCACCGACAGCCATAGAGGCGAGTTCCCCGAGGGTCATTCCGTGGATCACGGGTATCGGTAGCTGCCCTACTCCCGAGGCGAGCGACATGTCGAGCAGAGGGCCGTCGACCGTCATTCCGTTGGGGTTGGGGCGGTCGAAAATGATGACCGGCACGCCTGCATCGGCTGCGGCTTCCATCACGGAAAGCATGGTGATATAGTAGGTATAGAACCGGAGGCCTACGTCCTGAAGATCGACGACAACGGCATCGAGTTGCTGCAAGGTAGCGTCGTCGGGGCGTTTGCGGTTTCCGTAGAGCGAAATGACAGGCAGGCCTGTCTTGCTGTCGCGGGATGTGCTGACATGTTCGCCGGCATCAGCCGTTCCTCTGAATCCATGCTCGGGCGAAAAGAGTGTCGTTACGTTGATACCGGCCTCGCGCATGACGTCGAGCGTGTGGCGCGAGCCTACGATGCCGGTGTGGTTGCTTAGCAGTCCTACCCGTTTGCCTTCAAGCAAAGGAGCGTAAAGGTCGGTGCGTGCGGCTCCCACGGTCACATCTTCGGCACTGACTCCTTGAGCCATAGCCATGAGCAGAACAGCTAAAAACAGTCGTATGATCATGCTGATTAAAAGTCGCTTTTATGGTTGATATGCAAAGATACGACAAAATAATATAGTGTATGGGCTTTGAAAAGGATCGGTGTTGTTAATATTCGTTAACCAAATGATTTTTATGTATTATAATTTATTTAAAGGATTATATTTGCGATAAAAGCAAATAGATCAATACCATGTCACGTTTCATAGTTGCCTTGCTGTTACTCATGGGAGTGTTGGACGTCTGTGGTCAGACGGCTGACCGGTCGCACAACGGGCTGCGGCCTGGCGATACTCCGGAGTTTGCCCGTATTGAGTTCGCGGATACCGTCACCAATGGAGATGGCGCGGTGTGGGATCTGTCGCAGTGTTCCACCGTCAGCGGCTTTAAGCTGCGTCTTGAACAGGCCGGCGATTCGTCGTCGGTAGTGGGCTGTGCCGTCGACCGTACAATGTACTATTACCGGATGTCGGGCGACAGTGTGCTGACAGAGGGGTTCGAGAACAACCAGTCGGACATTCATTACGACCGCCGTGAGGTGTCGCTTCTGTTCCCGATCCGATCAGGCAGCCTGTATGCCGGGGAGTTCCATGGCGAGGGCCGCTACTGCGACCGCTGGCATCACGAGATGTCGGGCAGCTACCGCACGGCCGCCGATGCCACGGGCTCGCTGATCATGCCGGAGGGAGACACAATCCCGGGCGTTGTGCGGCTCCGCACATGGCGCGAGGTAGACAGCCGCTATTACCGTGCGGCCGTCGGCGGCCGTGGCGAAATGACCGACAGTCTCCGGTTCTATCAGGACGAAAGGCGGTGGTACGCACCGGGGTACCGCTATCCGTTGCTTATGACCTCCACGATGATCGGCGCAGACGGCAAGGCCGTGCGCAGCCACAGGGCATATTATTCATCCGTTGCGATGGGCTGTGCCGTTGATAACGACCCTGAAAACGAGGATCTGCGGCAGCTGCTCGCCGGGACAGACCGCAGGGGCGAGACATTCGGAGAGGATAGTGGTGACGGCGTCGGACTGCCGCCGGAAATTCTCGACTGCACGTTCTCGCAGAACCGTGGCGACGGGACAGTGAGCGTCACATTCAGCAGTGCCGAGGCGGTTGATGTGGAGATAGTGCTTAGCGATGCCATGGGTATTGTCTATGCCACGGAACGCCGCACCGCATATCCGGGCGAGCCGCAGACCGTCACGTTCGATTACGGCCGGTTGCCTCAGACGGCCAATTACGGACTTTCGGTGATAGCCGGCACAGAGCGCCACAGTGAGAAATTCCACCGATGATACCATAAAATCAGGATACCATGAGACGATTCATCACATTGTTACTGTTACTGACAACGGCCGTCACAGCGATGACAGCCAAGGCCGATGTCAACGATCTGGTTCCGAAAAGCCCGACCGAGGGACTGTCGCCCAACGCCCGGTCGTTCCAGCGCTACGGCGATATCCCGGTGTCGCTCTACACGGGGACGCCCAACATCAGCATACCGCTGGCGACACTGCGCGACGGCGCGCTGACGCTGCCTGTGGAGCTGTCGTACCACAGCGGCGGCATCAAGCCCGACGAGCACCCCGGCTGGACGGGTCTGGGCTGGACCCTGATGCTCGGCGGCGCAATCACCCGAGAGGTGAGAGACCTTCCCGACGAGACCTGGGATCTCGGTTATCAGAAAAGATGTACGGAACTGAGATACGACCTTGTGACCGCGAGCAACGCGTCGAAGCTTCTGCAGGCCGATGTCAATTATTCGATCATAGACACCGAGCCGGACAAGTTCAACTTCAATTTCCTGGACTACAGCGGATATTTCATCCTTGATCCCAAGGGGGAATGGCAGATATGCTGCGACCGTCCGTTGAAGGTGCAGGTGGATGCTGCGGCACTTCCCAACATCTCATTCCCCAACGGCGCGCGGACATACATCTCAACAGAACTTATATTCAAACGTTTCACACTGACCGACGACCGGGGAATACAATACATATTCGGGGGAGATGCCATCGATCTGTCGATCCCGAGCAACGCACAGACCTCGGAGAACTGGACAGCCACGGCATGGCATCTGACCGAGATAAAGCAGCCCGACGGGCATTCCATCCGGTTCGACTATGAGCGTGGCGATTTCATTGTCAGTTTCTCGGATACATACACGAATATATCACTACAGAATGTATACAAGTTACAATCAGGCAGCGGTGGACAGCTGATCTCTCCCGTATACTTGAAATCCGTGACAAGTACGTCGTTCAGCGTCATACTTGAAAATTCGGGAAGCAATGAGCTTAACTATTCAGGCCAGCATTATCTGGACAGAAAGACTCCTGTACCGACGACCGGGAGCCGGATGCCTTATTGCCCGTATAGCGGACAGAATTCCATGATGCAGGAGGTCAGATGGCGTCAGCTGGACGCGATCATCTTCCGGACGCCGGCGTATGTCCAGTTCAAGCGCGTCGATTTTAATTACAGCAGTTCGACAGATCAACGCCTGACCCTGAACAATATAGAGATGCGGCATTTTGACTCCACAGTGAGCGAAAAATACAGTTTCAGCTACAACGACATAACCTCCATGCCGGCGTATCTGTCGGGAATGACCGATCACTGGGGCTACTACAACGGGCGGCTCAGCACGATCAGTTCTCCTGATTACAAGACTACCAACCCCACCACCGTCGGTTATGGAGTTCTGACCGAGATTACCTATCCAACCGGAGGCAAGACCCGTTTTGAGTTCGAGCCGAACTATTACCGATTCATAGCCGGTACCTACGATGTGTTCGACCGCAACCAAATAGCAGGAGGTGTCAGGGTAAAACGAATCATAAATTTCCCCATGGACGGATCGCGGCCTGAGATCCGGCGTTTTGTCTACGGCAATTACTCGCCGTCGGATCCCGACGGCAGCTATCTGAGCTGCGGCATACTCGAAGGCAGGCCTATCCACCGCCGATATCTGGAAGTGATACTGAACAAAGATGTCTATAAGGTTGCCTACGAGAGCAACCAGTCTTTGGGCTCCATAGATAACAACCACGGCTGTCATATAGCCTATCCATACGTTGCGGAGGTAAAGGCAGACAGCGGCTACACAGTCAGTTCATTCATCTCGCCCAACTATGCCGGCTACCGGGATGAATGGCCGATAGTGGCTCTCGACTCAGCCCAGTTCGTGCCCCATTCACTCAAAGGTCAGTACCGTGGGAAACTTTTGAGCACCTCTGTCCATGCAGCAGATGGAAAGACATTAAAGACAGAAGCAATCAACTACGGAATCCTCGGCGACCGGGAGCTATGGGTGCCTTCTTTTTACATGAACCCTACCATACTTCCGGCATACGACTCGAAAATGTCACTATTCGCATATAATATGTCGAGTTTCTATAAGAACTATATCCACAGTATAGTCGAGACATCACGTGACGAGACCTATTACGGTTCAGGTGGATACGGGCTTCGGGTGGAGCGTCACAAGCGGTACAACCGTTCGGGGCAGGTCGTGGCGGACTCCACCGTGATCCGTCGCGGAGACAGTCAGGAGACAGAAGTCACCAGATACAGCTATCTGTGGGAGAGAGATACATGGTACAGTAACAGACATATCAAGAACCTCACGTCGGAGATCGAGATCAGCCGTAACGGACATGTGTCTGACCGTATAAAAAACGGGTACACCATCTATAACGGCAGTCTGCCCGTTCTGTCGGCGATGGACAATGTCCATCCTGGGGATGAAGTGCAGACCCTCTACCGGTGCCATCATGCCAACAGCCGCGGACTGCCGGTGTATGTCACCGATGCATCCGGACTCGACATAGTGTATCTGTGGGGCAGCGACTATCTGCAGCCCGTGGCCGAGATCCGCAATGCCGATGCCAATGCCGTGAGCCGCATTCTCGGATACAATACCGCCAACACTCCGCAGGATCTCGACATCCAGGCGAAGATCGCGATCCTGCGCCGTGATCTCCCCCATGCCATGGTCACGAGCTACACCTACGAGCCGTATCTCGGAGTCACGTCGATCACGGATCCGTCAGGCAAGACCACGTATTACGACTACGACTGGCAGGGTAGGTTGACGCTGATCCGCGACATGAGCGGCGCGGTAGTGCAGCGATATGACTATGAGACATATTCGGGCAGCTCTGCCGGCCCGGTTCCGCAACCCGTAAACACAGTGACGCCATGATAGAGACAATAAAGAGACATATAGCCCTTATACTGCTTCTTTTCCTGGGTTGTACCGCAGCGGCAGCGCAGGAGATCGACTGGGAGAATATCGACTATACCGGCAGCAGCATCGACAACCCCAGACGTCTGACCGTTCCGCCTGGTAGGTACGAGCTGTCGGATTCGGTCAACACGTTCCTGTGGTCTCTCCACAAGTTCCGGCCTGAGGTGGTGCATTACGAACTGACGGTGGAAGATTACGCGATGGGATATATCACAACGTTCGGGTCGGAACTGAGACATACGGAGATCGAGGTGGTCTGGCTCAATGAGCGCGGCGATTCGCTCTCCATGCCGCTTGACACCCTTGGAGCCGACTACATTACCCACATGATCGATGTGGACGCATGGGACAATTACAGCTGCGCGGAGACACAGCGTGGGGTGTTCCTGCATCTGATGCCGGGCAGGTATCTTGTGAAATCCCATGGAGTCTACACCATAGAGGAGGGTACAAGCAACGGCCCTCTGCTGACGACATTCCTGCTGTGGCATCCTGGTGCGCCGCCGGAGGTTCTTCCGGTGCCGCGCCGGCTTCTCAGGGGCACCCGTGAGAATCCAGAGTTCATCGGGTCTATGACTGCTGACAGCCCGGTCCAAGCGTGCCGGATCAAACAGATAAGCGATAACTATATCAAGATCAGGGATAATTTCGACGGACGGGTGTACTACAGCTTCATGCTGAAGGATACCCTCGATGTCACCCTGAACACAACGGAATTCGGGAGCCGCCTCTCGCTGGAATCCATGTCGGGGCGTTATCTCACCGAGGATGATTCCCTGCTGTATATCCCAGGCGGCTCCAGTGTCAGGTACCGGCTGCCCCCCGACCGTTATCTGCTGTCGGTACGGGACACGGCCGAGACAGTGTCGCCGTGTGAGATCGGCTTCCTCATCGAGACCGCACCTCCGCCACCACCGCCGGAATGGACAAAACTGATGTACTACAGCCCAGATGTGGCAGGCCACAACTATGTGAGGTCCTACACGATGCTCGATGCGGCAGGAGCGGACGCGGCAGTCACCGTGACCCATTACGACGGGCTCGGACGCGAGTCTCAGACCGTCATGACCGACGGCTCCCCCGAGGGGGGCGATATGGTGACGCATACCGACTACGACCTGGTGGGACGTCCGTGGCGGCAGTGGCTGCCCGGGATCGGAGCGAACGCCGGAGGCTACACGCGTCAGGGCGCGATAGACTACAGCCGAGCCTATGGCAGCGAGCCGATGCCCTATTCCCTGACCGAATATGAACCCTCGTCCCTGAACCGCGTGCGGACACAGTACGGTGCCGGTTATCAGGCCTACAAGGCAGGTGCCGGAGTCGCCAGCTCCTATGACCTCAATACAGCCAAGGCCGGGGAACGCTGCTGCTTCCTGTATTCGGTGACCGCCACACCCGACAATCCCGGTGGTGCTGTCACCGTCAGGTGCCACGGCGAGTATCCCGAGTCGCAGCTGAGCGTGCAGACCACGACAGACGAGGACGGCCGGCGTTCGATGGTGTTCACCGACGGATGGGGCCGCAAGATCCTTGATCGCGTCGTTGTGGGAGACGGCACGTACGCCGACACATACTACATATATGACACATACGGCAATCTGACGGTTGTCCTTTCACCCGAGGCCTCGGCACGTATGGCGTGCGCAGGGACATGGGACTCCGCCACTTCGGAAGAGCTGACAGGGCTCGCCTACCTGTATTGCTACGACCATCGCGGCCGCACGGTATCGAAACGTCTGCCCGGCTGTGAGCCGGTCAGGTATGTCTATGACAGCACCGACCGCTGCATCCTCTGGCAGGACGGCAACCTCAGGGCGCAGGGTCTCTGGCGTTTCGACATCGCCGACGTTTTCGGGCGGCAGTGCCTTTCGGGCACATGCGCCGGGCTCGACTATACAGATTCATCCACGGATAAAGTGCGTGCCCGTCGTGGCTACGACGACATAGACCTGATGCCCGGCTGCGATCTGATGGGCTATCATATCGACGGTGTGGAGCTGCGGAGGGCGGAGGTGCTGGCGGTGACGTACTATGACGACTATTCGTTCA
>OFFY01000138.1_pt1 | contig 72616 bp, 77 predicted proteins | sample 1521481 | NCBI WGS metagenome assembly OFFY01 (sample SAMEA3504117, study PRJEB24116) | mouse gut metagenome | biome: mouse gut; feature: mouse-associated habitat; material: faeces | place: Denmark | collected 2011
TAAAACATTGTCAAAAGCTCCCTGCTTTCCCGTATCTTCTCCAACACCTCCTTCCGCTCCTGAATCATGGGAAAATACTGTTTCAAATCTGCCATAAACCTGCTCCTTTCATATTACTAATTTGTCCATTCCTTTCTACTACTAATTTGTGCATATTCTTTGCGCATAGAGGCATATACCTCAAGGCATCTTCTCTTTATCTTTTAGGTAAACTTGCCTTACCCATAATGTATTTCATCAATCCACACGTATTTTTGTCCATAAAGATATATCCTTAATTCCACCCAAGCCCTGGCTAAAAAGTACCATATCTTAATTAATATGCACTATTAGGGCTTCCTCCCAAGATATACCTTTACATCCATTTGCTGAAAATCTCTCCGACCTGGAGACATAGACAAAAGACATTTCGTAACAGACCATCACTACCAGAAATAATTCCTGTCCGTATCTGCATCATAACACAGATTACAAATTTTTACAACCTAAATTTTCAAAAACCTACTTGCAAAAATAAACCCCAAAATAAACCTATTCTGTTTTTTTGAGTTATTGACGCATTTTCAACACAGCGGAAAACAGGCAGGAAGAACGAGGGTGCCGCTCAAACATCTAATTTGATCATTTTGCGGCACCCTCTTTTCTGTTTTTAGACACAAAAACGGAGGGCAGAGCGTTTTCGGCGGGGAAATGTGCTATACTTGAGGCGGAAAATCAACCGGCAAATCGGTATTTACCCCCATATTTTTTTATCAAGCGGCACAGCACACCCCCATGATGCCGCCGCTTTCTGAAACATCTTTTTCCCAAAGGTTTTGAATACGAGCTGCATTATCAAACGCACAGGCAGCGGAAAATATTCAGGACCGGTAAATTTCTTTGCTTCTTCACGTAAGAACCCATCTCCCTCCGTAAACAGTTCCCCCATCGCCTGATACGGTTTTGTGATCTGCTCCTGCTTCTCTTCATTTAATAAACGGATTCCGAAATTATCTCCTTTTACCAAACAGCCGCCATAGCGGACACCCAGATATTCCGGCAGCTTCGCCAGAAATTCCTCACCGCATCGAAGCTGACACCCCTCCGCAAAACCGCTTTGCAGAAGAAATGAAATTCTTGTATGCTCATTCTTTCTCGGCAGAGTTTCCAAAAACTCCAAAAGAAGCCCGGGTATACATTCCACATATAATGGAAGCGCAATCAATATTTCCTCATTCTTTATATAAGCGTCCCGTATGATTTCCCATGATTTACGGTTGGAAATGGCATATGTTTCAAAGGACGCCCCTTTTTTTGACAAACCCTTTGCAAAAGAAGCAATGATTTTATCCGTGTTGCTGTATTTTTGCACGCGCGGACTTCCGTTGATGATTACAACATGCATAAAACCGCCTCCTTTCTGTTTTCAGCAGGAAAAACTCCCAGAGAACTGCTTCCAAAATTAAGCGCCGTGCGCCCGCACCACCGTTCCAGATAAGCCTGATCGCCATCCCCGGTATAGATAATCCCAATATCCGGCTGATGGTCATAGCGCATGACATGACGCATCTGCCCGTCCTTGAATTTCAGATACATCGTGACAAGCGGCATCACCCTGTCCACAATGTTTTTCGTCTGATAAGAGAGAAATCCAAAATGCGTATCCGAAATCAGCCAGACCTGATCGGCTTTGCTCATCTTTTTCAAAATCGGTGTATAATCGTCTTTGATGGCGCATATTCCCGGCGTCTTGAGCCAGCAGTAATTACAGCCGACACAGTGAGAAATATTCATTCCGGCAGTATCGATCAATTCAAATGCGGCTGGATTTCCGCCATTGTGAAGTAATTCCTCTGCAATTTGCTTTCCTATATGTTTTATTGTTGTATCAATCATCAAAACCATTTTAATTTCCCTCCATACTCTGCACAAGTACTGATTGGACGGTTAGTTTATGAACTCCCTTTTCGGAAAACTCTATTTCCGTATTCCGGCATTACAGAAACAGGTGATCTTTACTTGGTTATACCATATTCATATTGTCCACAGGCTCTGATGCAGGTTTATATACTCGATTATAAATATTTGCCTGCTAATTGCAATGCATATTTATAAATTCTTTTTACATAGGTGCACAATTCTGAAAAGGAGTTTATAAATCCAAAATAACACTTCATGTCTTATTTTGCGGTATTCCCGCCTCTCACCTCCAGGGTCTCGGCCCCAATCTCCTCAAGAAAGCTCCTGTCATGCTCCACCAGAAGCATCGCAGGACGATAAGTCCGAATCAGCTCCGCCAACTGCATCCTGGAAAAAATATCAATATAATTTAAAGGTTCATCCCAGATATACAAATGCGCTCTCGTCAAAAGACTCGCCGCCAACGCCACCTTTTTCTTCTGCCCCTCACTGTAGCAGCTCATATCCTTTTCAAACTGCACCCTTGGAAAATCCAGCTTCCGAAGAAGTGCCAGAAAAAGATGCACCGTCAGCTCCCGCTCCCTTGCATAGTCCAAAAGCCCGCCGCTAAGCCCGCTTACATCCTGAGGCACATAGGAAATCACCAAATTAGAGGCCGCAAAAACTTCCCCCCGGCTCTCAATCTCTTCTCCCAGGATTTTTTTCAAAATACTGCTTTTTCCGCAACCGTTTCCTCCCTTTAAAGCCAGCTGCATCCCATTTCTCAGCTCAAAGCTCACATCCCGGCATACGGACTTCTCCCCATAAAAGAGGCTCAATCCCTCCGCCTTAATAAGACGTTCCTTATGATACGTTAAAGGAAATAGCTTTAGCTCCTCTGCCGTCTCCAGATTGTTTAAAAGTCCTTCCTTTTCCTGCGCGGCCTTCTCCATGCGGTGCTGTGTGTTCTTAGCCCGTTTCATCATTTTGGCCGACTTATGACCGATAAAGCCCCGATCCGGACGCAGACCGCCGGTTCGTGTGCCGAGCTTCGTTTTTTCTACCGCATTTGACCACCCCTCTGCCTGACGGGCCGCCTCTCTCAGATGGGAAATATCCTTTTGCAGCCGTTCATTTTCCGCCAAAGCGCAGGCGTCCCTTTTCGCCTTCTGCTCCTGCCAGGAGGTAAAATTCCCCTGCATAACCGTTATCGTCTGCCGTTCCAAAACAAGTACGTGATCCACACACCGGTCAAGAAACCATTTGTCATGAGACACCAGAAGAAATCCCTTCTTTTTCCTCAAATATTCCGCTGTTTTTTCTCTGCCCTCCATATCCAGATGATTCGTAGGCTCGTCAATCAGCAAAAAACGGTTTTCTCCCGAGAACAGCAGAGCCAGCAGGATTTTTGTCTGCTCACCGCCGCTCAGGGTATGAAAGCTGCGATTCAAAACTTCCGGGCCCACCGAAAGCTGATCCAGCTCCCGGCAGACCTTCCAAAGCTCATAATCAGGATTCAGCTCTTCCAGCAATTCCATAGTCGTCTGAAATGAGCGGTCCGGATTTGGGAAAGTCTCCCCTCCAAGAATACTATTAGGCATACCTTTTCGGGATTGGCGGGATTCATCCGATAAAGTCTTCCCTTCAAGGATACCATAATGCATACTGCTTTGGGGGTTGCGGGCCTCGCCCGGTAAGGTGTATGGAAAATATACACTCTCCACAGGTCCCGTAATCGCGCCGGAATATTCATAGGCCCCGGTTAAAAGCTTAAGAAACGTCGTCTTTCCTTTTCCATTTCTTCCAATCAGACCGCATCGCCAATCGGAATCAATCTGCAGATTTACATGTTCAAATATATTGTCATAGCTGCCTTCATAGCAGAAGGTTAAATCACTTACCTTGATCTCTGCCAATTTGCCCACTTCCTTTCCAATCGCAGGACAGATTCACATGAAAAAATATTTCCGTCCCCTATACCGGCAGTTTTTCCGGCAGATAGCCAGCTTTGCGGCAATCCCTTGGCCGTTCTTCTTTCTGCATATAAAAAAACACGAAGAACTCATTCTCCGTGCCGCATCTGTGCTCCATCCATTGGTTTCCCTGGATTTTGCTCCGCTGTTTTACATCTTATATACGGTCCAGTCCCTTCCGGGCCGGACTTATACTGATAAGATATATATACACTGAAAGAATTTCATTTCTGCCGGATAACTTAAGAGCAGCCGCATTTGCCGCCTAACTCTTAGCACCTGTTCACTTTCTCATTTAGCAGAAATAAATAATCATCCTTTCAGCTCCTTTTCCTCATAATTAAATCTTTTTTAGATATCTTCAATATCCTTGCTTACAATAACAAAAATCCATCCCCGTTGTCAAGTATCAATTAATAAAAATTTCCATAACTTTATTAGTTCCATGCCAACCGTCATAGTAAATGGCATAAATATGAAATCCAAGTCCCCGCTACTTCATAAAACACTGTCTCATCGCTGCTTGCTCTGCCAGGCTTCGAATTGTCAGGCTCCTTCTCATTGGCCTCCATTCTCCTTTATCCCCGGCTCCTCTGTTCCAAATCATTTTCTGTCTGCCGATTTTCGACACAAAAGATTCGCAGTCTAATTCCGTAATTATAATCTATATTCAAAAAACACAGTTCAATTAAAAACGTCTGTCTGTAAATTTGTTTCTTATCACGCTACTCTTTTAACCAATATTGCCTCCGAATCCATTGTAATATGCTTAAAATTCATCCATACTATAGGCATACACAAAACCAGACATTCGTACAATACTCCCCGCCCTGCCCCTGTTTCCGCCAACAGATAACGGGCCGGATATTTGCGGAAGGTCGTACAAAAGTAAAAGGAAAGGAAACATATGATTATGAAGGAACTGAACATCGGCCGTATTCTCATAGAAAACCGCCATAAACGAGGCATTACCCAGGAAGACCTGGCGGAATACATGGGCGTATCCAAGGCTTCCGTTTCCAAATGGGAGACCGCCACCACCTACCCCGACATCACCCTTCTTCCCCGTCTTGCCTCCTACTTCAATATCAGCATTGACGAGCTTATCGGCTACGAGCCGCAGATGACCCGGGCAGATATCCGCAGATTATACCGGCAGATTTCCCGGGATTTTTCCGCCAAGCCCTTTGAGGAGGTCCTCGCCTTCTGCCGGGAAACCGCAGACAAATACTACGCCTGCGCTCCCCTGCTGTTCCAGCTTGGCTGTCTCTATGTAAACCACTGTATGCTTGCCGGTACTCCGGAAGCGCGAAACGCCGTCCTTGAAGAAGCCCTTGCCCTGTTTCTTCGGGTAAAGCAGGAAAACAGCGAGGCAGGACTTACCTTCCAAGCTCTCACAATGGAAGCCTTCTGCCTGATGCAGCTTGGAAAAGGTGCGGAGGCAATCGATCTTCTCACGCCTTTCATGGAGCCTCGGATGGCCCCGGATGCATTGCTGTCCACCGCCTATTTAAGCATCGGAAAGAAAGAAGAGGCCCGCCGCACTCTCCAGGTGGGAATTTACCAGAGTGTTCTGGAGCTTATCAACCTTTTGCTTCCCTATTTGTCCTTGTGCGAGGCGGACTCGCCTGCCTTTGAAAAAACCCGGGACCGCTCACTTGCCGTTGCCGAAGCCTTTGAGCTTCAAACCCTGCACCCCAGTATCCTGCTGTCCCTCTATCTGACGCTGGCCCAGGAATCAATGCGGCGCCAAAATACGGAACAGGCCCTTGCCATGCTGAAACGCTATACGGATCTGGCGGTATCGGATATCTATCCCCTTAAGCTTCACGGAGATTCCTACTTTAATCTTCTGGAAGACTGGATAGAAGAAATGCTGCCCCTGGGAAGCGATCTCCCCCGATCCGAATCCGTAGTCCGAAAAAGCCTCCGGGAATCTGTCTCGGAAAATCCGGCATTTGCCTCTCTTCATAAAGAGAAATCCTTTCAAACATTGCTATTAAGGCTGAAAGCCAACGAGGAGGTACCTGCATGAATGCAATCGCCATACGACAGTTATCGAAAGCCTACACACCGGACAAACGGGCCGTAGATTCTCTTTCAATCACCCTCAACCAGGGAGAAGTCTTCGGTTTTCTGGGTCCCAACGGCGCAGGCAAAACCACTACGGTTAAACTGCTGAACGGAATGCTGCTTCCGACAGAAGGAACATCAAGCGTCTTTGGCGTCAATCCCGCAAAAAATCCGGAACAGATTCACGCCTTGGCCGGCGTCGTTACGGAGCACGCCCAGATGTATCAGAATCTGACAGGACTTGAAAATCTTATATTTTACGGCTCTGTCTTCGGCCTGGACGCCCTGGAAAGCAAAAAACGGGGGCTTGCGCTTTTAGATCAGCTGGAATTATCTGATGCGAAAGATCAGAAGCTTGCCTCCTACTCCACCGGTATGCGTCAGAGGCTTTCTCTGGCAAGGGCGCTGATCCACCGGCCGCAGATATTATTTCTGGATGAGCCTACCTCCGGCCTGGATCCAAAAAGCGCTCAAAACGTCCATGCCATGATACGCAGCCTTGCAAATGAACATGGAATTACAGTTTTCCTCTGTACCCACCAGCTCCGCTATGCACAGGAGATCTGCACGCGCTACGGTCTGATGGCAAAAGGACGCTTGATTGCGGAGGGAACACTGGAAAGCCTCCGCGCCTCCGTGTGTCCCGGGATTACCCTAAAGCTCAAAGCCCGCGGTATCCCCTCACATCTTCCCTGCCGGAAAACGGAAGACATGACCTATGAAGCAGACATCCGGGATGAGTCGGAGATTCCCGGACTTGTACGGCAGATTGTAGAATCCGGCGGGGAGATTTATCACGTTTCGGCAAAGTTTCCCTCACTGGAGGATATTTATTTTAGCCTTACACGGAATCAAGATAACCTTTATTTATAAAATCAATGATATAAGGAACCGGAATAGGAGATTAAAGATGACACAACAAATGACAGCTATTATGAAAAAAGATCTGCGCAGTATCACGTCAAACAAGCGGATGTTCTCTACCCTTCTCGTAGTGCCCATCACGCTGTCCGTCATTCTGCCTACAATTTTTATCCTGGTATTTCATTTTGCACCCCAGACAGGCGGGGATTTCGAACAGCTCCTGAAGCTTCTTCCGGCGCCGCTTACGGACGGGGATTTATCCCAAAATGTAATATACCTTCTTCTGAACTACATTATGCCGCTGTACTTTCTGATAATCCCCATTATGGCGGCTGCGGTAATGTCCGCCACCTCCTTTGTGGGAGAAAAGGAAAAGCAGACTCTGGAAACACTTTTGTACTGCCCTCTGTCCCTGAAACAGATTTTCCGCGCCAAAGTACTGGCTTCCTTTCTGCTCAGTATGCTTGTGTCCGGCATTTCCTTTGCCGCAATGGTTGTTGTTCTGGAAACGGAAACTATGCTGATCACCGGCAGCTTTGTGTTCCCTGATGCAAAATGGGCGCTGATCCTGCTTTTAGTATCGCCTGCCGTTTCTCTTATCGCAATTACCCTGATTGTGAGGGGATCTGCCAAATCCCAGAGCGTAGAAGACGCACAGCAGCGCGCCGTGTTCCTCCTGCTCCCTGTAATCCTGCTGCTTGTCAGCCAGTTCACCGGCGTTTTATTTGTCAGCGCCTGGATTCTGCTGGGATTGGGGCTTGTATGCGGACTTCTTGCGGCCTGGCTTTTACAGAAGTGCATGGATGGATTTCAGTATGAAACGCTCCTAAAATGAAAGAACACAAATCACCCTCTCAATACCCATACCGCTTCTTCTCCACACGCAGAAAAGCCGCCGTCACTCCCAGAGCCAGCACCTCTGCAGCCACCATAGACAGCCAGATCCCGTCCACCTTCCAGATCAGCGGGAAAATAAGAACCGCCGCCACCTGGAACACCAGCGTCCGCATAAAAGATATGGCCGCCGAAATCAGCCCATTATTGAGAGCCGTAAAAAAGGACGATCCAAAAATCACATACCCCGAAAAAAGGAAGGAAAAAGCAAACAAAGAGAATGCCCGCACCGTCAGCGCAAGCAGCCCCTCATCATATCCCGTAAACACAAAGGAAAGGGGCCGCGCAAGCAGGAACGAAGCGCCGAACATAGCCGCCGCAAAAGCACCGAGAAGCGCCAGGCTCTTTTTCAGCAGCCCCTTAAGCTCCAATACATTCTGCGCCCCATAATGATAGCCCACAATCGGAGCCGTTCCAACGGAATACCCGATAAACACCGCCTGAAACACCAGACTGACATACATCAGCACCCCATAAGCGGCCACGCCATCCTCTCCTATATATTTCAAAAGCTGCAGATTATAAAGCATATTCACAAGAGACATGGAAATATTATTCAAAAGCTCCGAGGAGCCGTTGGTACAGACCTTGACAAGCGCTCTCCCGTCAAATTCAGTCCGTCCAAGGCGCAAAAGGCTGTTATTCGGCCGCGCAAAATAAATCAGCGGAATCAAACCTCCCACAACCTGGCTCAGCGCCGTAGCCGCAGCCGCTCCCTCCAGCCCCCAGCCAAGCACCGCCACAAACAGAGCGTCCAGAACAATATTGGTACACCCCGCCGCAATAGTCACATAAAGCCCCAGAGAAGCTTTCTCCGCCGTAACAAACAGGCATTGAAATTCATACTGAAGAATATACGCCGGAATTGCAAGCAGAATCAAGCGTCCATACGTAACACTGTCCTCAAGAAGCTGCCCCTGCGCCCCAAGAAAAACAGCCAGAGGCCGAAGGAACAAAAGCCCCAGAACCATCAGCACAACCCCGCAGACGCCCGACACATAAACAATCAGGGAAAACAGCCTCTTCGCCTGTTCCTTTTTCCCCTGCCCCATCGTCATAGCAATCAGCGCTCCGCCTCCCGTCCCGAACATAAAACCCACACAGCCGAGCATCATCAAAAAGGGCATAATAAAATTAACTGCCGTAAACGGCGTTTTCCCCACATAATTCGATACAAAAAAACCGTCCACCACGCCATAAACAGAGGCAAAAACCAAAGTAATCATCGACGGCAGCGTAAACCGCAGTAACTTCTTATAATCAAAATGATCCGATAATAAAATTCTCCTCATAACCTATTCCGCTTCCTAACCTCCATCACCGCCTGCCCCATTGTCCGCACAACTGAAACCCCTGTGCTTTCAAAGAGAACCAGTGTTTATTTCCTTCGCCTTCTCCTTAATCCCAACCAAAAACCTCTCCGTAAGCTCCAGATACCTCTTCACGTCCTCCTCCGGCCAGGACGCAAGTATTCCGTTCTCAACCTCAATCACCCGAACAGCCGTATCTCCCGCCAGCTCTTTCCCCTTTTCCGTAAGGCAGACATTCTTCCCCTTCACTCCTGCCTGCTCCGAATAGACAATTCCCTCCCTTTCCAATTTGCGAAGAGCAGAATTGATCGTCTGCTTACTAATCCCCGATCGCCTGCATATTTCCTGCAAAGGACAGCTATCCCCATAATCACAAATCGTATAAAGAATATTCATAACACTATCAGACTGCCCGAACTTTAAGGCCATCTCATGATAAACCGCCTCAATCTCCCCAAGCAAATGATTAAAACGCTTCATATCCCTTGAACTGCAAGCTTTCATTTTACACCTCCAAAAAATCAATCATCCCTCCGAACCAAGACCGCCCTAGTACGATTTCATACCATCATAACCAGCAGTATAGTACGAAATCATACCATCGTCAAGCTTTTTCTATCACAAACTCCCAAGCATCCCTCCCAAAATACAGCTCCAAAAAAGACTTCCGGAAACAAAGACACATCCCAAAAGCCTTATAAAAATAACCGTTCTTGCTCTTCAACAACCTACCGTGGCTGACGCAAAATAAGCCCTCCGGCATTTCCTGTATCCGGTGTTCGGCTGTTCGCGAACGCTCTGTCTGATATTGGCGAACTAACGTCCAAAACTTCCAACAGGCAAAGCCTGTCAAAATCCATCCCGTTAGTACGACAAGAGCAGACAGAGTGTACGCGAACCGTCCGATCACAGGATACGGAAATGCCGGAGGGCTTATTTTGCGTCAGCCTCACAACCTCCCCACTTAAAATCTCTCCCGATGCACCTTCCCCTCCAACAAGTCCCCCAGCTCATAAGCCCCCGGATGATTCTGCGGCATCCCCAGGGAAAGAATAGCCTCCAACCGATAATTCTCCGGAAATTCCAACAACTCCCTCAAATACGCTTCCGTCGTCCGCCCTCCCGGCGCTTCCCGAAGCCTGCCCTGAATCCAACAGCTTCCTACTCCCAAGCTGTCCGCCATCAAATGCATATTCGCCATCGCCACAGAGCAATCCTCCACCCACACATCGGATTTCTCCTCATCTCCAAGGACAACAACCGCACAATCCGCCGCCTCCAGCATCTGAGATCCCGCAACCCGGCACCGGGACATGCTTTTTAAAGTTTCCTTATTCCGCACCACAATAAATTCCCAGGGCCGAATAGCCTTTCCGGAAGCCGACAGCAGTCCCGCCTGTAAAATACAGGTTACATCTTCTTCCGAAACAGCCTCCCCCGTATAAGTTCTCACGCTGCGTCTTTTCTGCATTACTTCCAACAATTCCATACTGAAAAATCCTCCCAAATCATTTCATTACAATTATTTTTAAGTCTATAGCAAAATAAATATCTTGTCAAATAATTCCACTTCCGGGTCTCTTGAATGATCTCTTGAACCGCAAAAGCTTTCATGCTATAATTTAACCGTACCATATACCCCCATTACCATAACTTTATCTTATACCAGATAAGCGCCGCGCAGCACACACCTTACATCAAAAAGGGAGACTCGCCCATGAACCAGAACTTGTCCTTCTACCGCATTTTCTACGCCACAGCCTTAGCCGGAAATATCTCCAAGGCAGCCAACGAGCTGTTTATCAGTCAGCCTGCCATCAGCCAGTCCATCAAAAAGCTGGAGCAGTCCCTTGACACCGCTCTCTTCGTCCGCAGCTCCCGAGGCGTACAGCTTACGGAGGAAGGCGAGCTTCTCTTTTCCCATGTAAAATCCGCCTTCCGGACCTTAGAAGCCGGTGAACATCAGCTTCGCCTGCGCCGGGAGCTTGGAATGGGACATCTGCGTATCGGAGTCAGCTCCACCCTCTGTAAATACGTGCTCCTGCCCTATCTTACGGACTTTGTTAAGCTTCATCCCCATATACAAGTAACCATTGCCTGCCAGTCCACCAACCATACCCTTCAGATGCTGGAGCATGAAGAGCTGGATCTGGGGCTTACGGGCAGGCCGGAACATCTGCACGGCATGAAGTTTTATCCGGTCCGTCAGATCCAGGATATCTTTGTGGCCTCCCGGGAATATCTGGACCATCTGCTTCTGTTTCTGGAACAAAACAAGCAGGAAAGTCCTTCCGATGTTTCCGGACTTCTCGCTTCCAACTCCGCCCTCTTGCTGAAATCCGGGATTCTGATGATGCTCGATAAGGATAACCTGACAAGACAATATCTGGATCAGTACTTCAAAGAACAGCAGCTTTTCCCGGAAAATATTCTGGAGGCTACTTCTATGGATCTCCTGATTGATTTTGCAAAAATCGGCCTGGGAATCGCCTGTGTGATTCGTGAGTTTGTGGAGGAGGATTTGAAGGCGGGAACTCTCCTGGAGCTGCCGGCGCCATTTCCTATTGCGTCCAGAGAGATTGGGTTTGTGTTCTCCTGGAAGCAGGCGAATCAGGAGTTGATTGAAGAACTGATAAACCCAAAGTAAAACACCTCACGGCAGCACCCGGTAAAACGGCCCCGGCTCTCTCCAAACGTCCTTAATGATATAATGGGACACGGTTGGAAATCTTACGGCATACTGCATTATGACATTGATACTATCAATAAAAAGGAAAGAAGGTACAAAAAGCTTTATGAACGGAACTGATCTCATCAAACTGGCCCTTGATCTCGGCTTTGCGGACGCAGCCGTTATCAACACGCAGGAACTTGTATTTGTCCCCAACTTCCGCACTCTCTGCGAAGAAAATCTATGCGGAAAATACGGCGTCAACTATGCCTGTCCCCCGGACTGCGGCACAGTGGAGCAGATGCGTGAAAAGGTCTTACACTGGCGGCAGGCCCTTGTGATGCAGACCATGTGGGATATTGATGATCCCTTAGACAATGCGCAGATAAAGCCTGCAAAGGCACAGCACAACCAGCTGACCCGTCAGTTGATTGATACCGCAGGAGAACCGGGGCTGATGATCGGTGCAAGCGGCTGCAGTCTTTGCAATCCCTGTGCTGTTACGCAAGGGAAACCCTGCCGTTTTCCAAAGCTTCAGTACTCCTGTATGTCCGCCTACTGTATTTTTGTAAAGGATATGACCGAGCGCTGCCATATGGATTACGACTGCGCTCCCGGAATTACGGCTTTTTTCAGCATGTACTGCTTTGACGAGCGTACCGCATAATTCGTGTTCTGCTCTTACGATATTTTGCGCAGGGTGAACAGACTATTCTCTTTGAGCGCACCTTACATGCACACGCTCCCCCGGCTGCTTCTTGATTTTGGTGCGGATGTCCCTGCGGATTCCGATGAGGTAGCAGATGCTTCCGTCCTCATTTTTTACGCCCATGTTTACAATGCTGCCGTCATAGGGTTCTCCGTCAAAGGTGACATGCACCTTCACCCGGCCTCTGCCAAATTCCGCACGGATGTCATAGGGAAAGAGCACATAAGCTCCTCCTGTGTCTCCGGCCGGGTAGATAAGGGACTCATATTCATAAACCTTTTGATTCATTGCTGCTCTCCTAATCTTTTAACTGCCATTTTCCGATTCTGTTCGTTCCAATCCGAATTACCAGCCCCATCTCTTTCAGCCCCTTCATTGCATAACGGACTCCGGCGTGGGAGATTCCTGTTGCCGCAGCCAATTCCTTCTGTGTAATAAAAGGATTCGCTTTGATTTGTTCTATGATTCTGCGCTCCGTATCCGTCAATTTCCGTAATATTTCTTTCTCGCTTTTCAGGCCGGACATTGCGCTAGTCATTGCGCTAGTCTTTGTGCTAGTGATTACGCTAGTCTTTGCGCCAGTTTCCATTTCAGCCTTTTCATCTGTTTTATCAGCTAACCTATGTTCAGACTTACTCTGTTGTCATTTTCCAGGAAAAACTTATTTAAAAAACGCTTTCTCTCCTTTTCCCAAGCAGATTGTGTTGTATGCCGCCGGGCAAATTTTACCACAGAAAAACAACGCCTGCAAAATTATTTTTTACATTCCGCTCCTTCTCCATACATCAATATTATTTCCGCTCTCACAAATCCTCAAACCAGCTCCCGGAACCGCCGCCCTGCTGCGAGCGCAATCACCAGAGAAATTCCCCCGGCAAACAGAATCACCGCAAATTCAAAGCCCTGACAAAGCTCAAACAACACCCCATACAGGGCATTTCCCAGCGGCTGCGCGCACATAGCGATGGTGAGAATCACCGCGATGACTTTTCCGATAAGGTGCCCCGGCGTCTCTGCCTGGACAAAGGATATCATCTGCACGGAAAACATGGTGGAAAGCACCATAATCACAAAGCAGCAGCCGGTAATCACCAGATAGCTCCCCATAGCAAAGAGATTCAGAGCCAACACGATCCCCATAGGAAATACTGCTGCGGCCGCCAACGCAATCAAGCTCCCTGCCTTATGTATGGACAGCTTTTTCCCCAGAACGCCGGCCAGAATGCCGCCTGTCAGACCGCCTGCCGCCAATGCTCCCTGCGAAAAGCTGTAGAGGGTATTGGCCGTATTTTCCGTGCCGAGTTCCAGCACCTCCGTAACCAGATACGGTACCGCTACAATGATCATGGCTGATAAAAACAGATTGATCTCACAGACTACAAGCGTCACTCTCCCAATCTGAGGCTTTTCCTTTCGGATAAAATGAAAGCTCTCGCGAAAATCTTCCTTTACCATTTTCAAAATCCCGCCTCCAAAAGACTGCCTGGTAAATGGAATCCGGATAAAAATCTCCATCACTGCCGACAGGAAAAAACACGTCATGCAGAGCATCAGCACCATTTTCAGACCATAGGCGCTGTAAAGCATACCTCCCAGCACCGGTCCGATGAGATTGGCAAAGGAGCTGATGGTGTTGATAATGGAATTGGCCTCCATGAAATGCTCCGGATCTACCAGGGCCGGAATACTGGCCTGAACGGAAGGCTGATAGGCGCCGGCAATTCCGTAGAGCAGCATCATAGTCACGGTTAAAAGCACTACCAGATTCACATTTCCCATCAAAAGGGAAAAGCCAAGGATTACGGCCGCCGTGAAAAAGTCGAGAATCACCATTATGTTTCTCTTATTGACCCGATCCGCCACGATGCCGCCTATGGGAGACAGCAGGATCGTCGGGATAAAGGCGCAGGCCATCACGGTTCCGTAGAGGGCCGAGGAGCCGGTCTGATTGAGAAGATAGAGGGGCAGCGCAAAGCGGATGGTTGCATTTCCAAAGAGGGAAATAATCTGTCCGATGACTACCAGGATAAAGTCTCTGGAAAATAATCTCTGTTTCATGATTTAAACCTCCATATTTTCGATTCCATTTGCAGGCAGGCAGTATATCAGAACGCCGGCAGCTGCAAACAGCGTACACATAGTTCCTATAACTCCCAACAAATATTGGGGAGAAATGGCGATTAGATTGGTCGTTAAGCGGAGTTTTACTCCAAGAACTGCTTTTCGCACTATAGGATAGCTTAGCAGAGCAGCCGCAATTTTTCCATAGTAATTATTGACTGTCGCCAGGATGCTTGCAAAGATTCCTTCTGCGGACCTCAGGTAAGCGGACCGCTTAATCTTTTTTATTCCAACTGATATAGATTCATAAGTTTTCCTACATTTACATGTCCCGTACTAACGACAACGGCAAGTTCTGTTTTTTTGATACTTCTCGGATTTTATCAACATGCATGATGTATATTGCCTCTTATGCATACCGGACGTTGGTATGTATAAATCTAAAAGAAAGAGCTGTCATAAAACAGCCTTTCAATCACTATTCTTGGATGACTGCGGCTCTGCTAAGTGCCGCCATTCTTCCAGCGGCAAGCCTAATTACAGCAATCCAGGCTCTACGGGTAACTCATTTCCTACTTTTTCTTCAGATAGATGTCCGTAAGCTCCTGCAGCCGCTCAAGCATCTGCTCATCCACAATATCCAGCCCAAAGCCCCGAAGCATCTGCTGAAATACCATAAATTTGCCGAAGGATTCCTCCTTGGTGTCTCCAAAATTCATCGGATTCATCCAGATATTCGCCACAAAAATAATCAGCTCCGCAAGCTGTGCCGGGTAATCGGTGACAATGGTTCCGTCAGCAATTCCTTCCTCTATAATCGGGAGAATATAGTCAGGCGCTACCTGCTTCACGGTATCATTCACCATACTGAACATAAGCTTGGCATTGTTCTGAAAATTGGGAGCCATCGCAAAAATCTCATCCTGCACCGGCCGGTTAATGGATTCCTGAAAGATCGCCCTTAACTTTTCCCTTCCGTTTAAGTCCCTTCGATCCCGAATCCCGGCAAGCATCCGGTTGGATTGCTCTGTTATCCGGTTCGTGACCGCTTCCAGGATATCCTCCTTGGACTTAAAATGATGGTATATGGCTCCCTTGCTTAAGCCTCCCAGATGATTGATTATATCCTGAATGGAGGTCTGCTCATAGCCCTTCTCCAGAAATAAACGATATGCCGTATCCAGAATCCGATTTATGGTTTCCTCCGGGTTTTTGTTGCGCGCCATGATACATGTACCTCCCCCGTCTGCTTTTGACAAAACAATGTCTTTCGAGCGGTTGTCTGTCAAACATACCGTTAGTATGTATATTAACATACCATCGGTATGTTTGTCAATTTTCTTTTCAAAAATATTTTACCGCAAATGCAGACCAGGCTTCTCAAAAAATCAAAATCCAGACTTAATATTTGCGCCGAAAAATCAAAGCCCTCTGATCTACCTGCCCAAAAAGCCCTCATACTGATTCACATTCCCGGAATCCACAATAAATACCGGCTCATAATCCTCGGCTCCAAGAACATAATCCCAAGTCCCGTCCAGATAATCCAGCAGCTTCCGAATAGCGGTCTGGGTCATAACGGGATTGTAATACACGGACATCAGTCCCTCAAAATACGTATTTGCCGCAGCGCTCAGTTCTTCATCATCCCCGCGAAGAACCGCATACATCTCCTCCATTCCGCCCACCGCGGACATATAGACGGTCAGAGCCTCCAGCTCTCCCTTAACATCCTCATCAATGGCATCGCCGCTTAAAAGCTCCAAAAAAGCCAAAGACATTTCATCATCCATGGAAAATACAAACATGGTATTGTCCGTAGACTTGGAAGCCTCAATCCAGGAAGACAGATTGCTCTCAATATAGCCTTTTGCCTTCTCGTTGGACCACTCGCAGTTATACTCAAAATAGTTCTCCGTGCACAGCTTGTCAACTTCCTCCTGGGTCCATGCCTTCCCCTGATTCACATCCTCTATGGTATAGGTTTTGTCTCCCTCCGCATCATAATAATGCTCCTGGCCGAGGAGGAACTTTCGAAAGCCCTCCGTCCGCCTCTGGGATACGGTAGAAGCATCACCGGAAAACTGAACCAGCGTACTCTCCGGATCCATACCGTGAGTTACCAGGTAATAGGCTGCTGCTGCACCTGACTGCCAGTTGTCACCGGAATAATTCAAAATAGCCTGATTCATGGTTCCTTCTACAATTCTGTCATAGGAAATCCAGGGTATTCCGGCGTCAATCAAAGCCTGCTGCCCTTCCTTGGCCGACTCGTCGCATCCCCAGAACATCACGCCTGCCGCATCGTTATTGGCTAAAATCTCCTGTACCTGCTCATTCTGCGCCTCGCCGTTATCCGCAATATAATGGGTGGCGGCATAGTCGCCGTGGATGCCAAGATTGATTTCGTCCACAAAGGCCGCCGCGTAAGCCGCTCCCTGGCCCGTCCAGCCATGATCCGGGGCTGCGGTCATTACATAGATCTGATTGCCAAGGGGCTTTGCCTCCTCCTGGCTTTCTTCTTCCATCTGCTCTGTCCCTTCATTCTTCTTGGCACCTTTACATGCACAAAGTCCTGCCGCCATACACAGAACCAGTACAAGCGCCAACAGTTTCCTTTTCATATGTCTGCCAACTCCTTTTTAAAGTTCTTTCCGTTTCCGGGTACATCATATCATTTTGCATACGGTCTGACAATATAAAATCAGGAAAGTCCCCGTACACATATTTCTCCTTTTATCCGGTTTTTTTGTGCATATTGTGGAGATTTCTTCCCGGATTAAGCCAGCAGCCTCTCAATCTCCCGGGCTACACCCTCCTGTTCATTGCTTAAAGCCATCCGATCCGCTGCCTCCTTTGCCTCCGCACAGGCATTTTCCATGGCAAAGCCAACACCTGCTTCCAAAAGCATCGTAACATCGTTGCTGCCGTCTCCGAAGGCCGCAGTTGCCTCGGGCTCAATATTCAGGTATTCCCGAAGAAATCTTAAAGCAGCACCCTTATTGGCCTCTTTTGCATTCACTTCAATGTTATTGATCACAGAGCTGGATACGGACAAATCGGAAAGAGAGGTCTTCATTTCCTCCAAGACCCGCCTGCGCTCCTCCAGATCCGCAAAAAACAGCATCAGCTTCTGCACGGTCTCTCCCGACTCCAGAAGATACTCCCTCAGATCCGCAACCGGTATATAAATTCTGCGCATCATACGGAAAAGCACCTGTCCGGGAGAATAAGCCTCCATCATTTCCATATCCTTTTTTCCCATATAGGCCTTGCCGCCTTTGTAGCACCCGATAATTGCGGCTGCATTTTCAGCGGCGTCAAAGAACCTTTGGATCTCTCCCCGGTCCATTTCCGCCCGGTGGAGGGTCTTTTTCTCCCAGGCGTCATAAACCTCCGCCCCATTTGCCCCGATCACATAGCGGATAAAGGGCAGAGTGCGGATCTCCTCCGGAACACCGTCATACAGGCGCCCGGTAGTGGGAACCAGGTGAATCCCGGCCTCCGACGCTTTCCGAAGGGCATCCAGTGTGCGGGCGGTCAGCTCCTTATTGTCTTTTAACAGTGTGCCGTCCAAATCAAAAGCAATTAGTTTCATTCGATTCATCTCTTCGCTCCTTTGTGTATTAACCTATTCAATAAAGTTTAAGAGGGGGCCGCTGCAAAACAAGTCTCCTGCTTCCCCATATCCAAGTTGCCTGAACGCTCCAACTGCAGGATATAGAAATAACGGATTGCTTATTTTGCGGCAGTCCCCTTCTTATATACGGTTCTTATTCAATCTGCGTCGATCCCCTTTTCCTCCTCCTTAATCTCCCAGTGAATCAGGAAGGTAAGAGCCGCCCTCAGCGCAATAATACCGGCCACCGTAGCAATCTCCGTCCACTCCCGGACGATGACAGTACGCAGAATCTCACTTCCCAGCTTGAACTCCAGACCCATAGCCAGCCCTTTCGCCAGCGTCAGCTTCGTATCCGGCTTCCTGCTCACATAGCTGTAAAAGCCACGAATACCGGAGGCAATAATAATTCCCACACCGATCAGCTCAAATACGGGGATTGTCGCCTCCACTAAATAATGTAAAATCAGCTCAAATGTCATAATCATTGCTGTCCTTTGCCTCCCTTATGCAGAACAACACAGCCGCAGAAACCGCTGCCGCCGCATTTACCTGCTTTATCATAGCACAGGAGCATGGAAAAAGCAATCTTCTAATCCTCCTCAATGTGCTCCCTGCCCTGGTCTATGATTGTCCGCACATGATTGTCCGCCAGAGAGTAAAAAACAGACTTCCCCTCCCGCCTGCTTTTTACCAATTTACTCTGCTTCAAAATCCGAAGCTGATGGGAAATCGCAGACTGAGTCATACACAAAGCCTCCGCCAGATCACAGACACATACCTCCGCCTCAAAGAGCACAAACAGAATCCGAATTCGTGTGGAATCTCCGAAAACCTTGAAAAGCTCCGCCAGATCGTAGGCTTCTGTCTCCTTAGGCATTTTTTCCCGGACTATCTTTAAAAGATTTTCGTGAACCTCAAAAGTATCACAGCATCCTTCGATTTTCTCCGCCAATTTTGCACTTCCTTTCTATTCCAGTTCCGTATATCCCCTTACAGCACCCAAGTATTAGAGATGAATTTCCGACCGCAAATCCATGCGGACGTAAATTCATCTGGCGCTTTATGGGATATACTGATTCCAGTTCCAACCTAATTCAGCTTTTTTATAAACAGAGCACGGATAGCATTGAGCACCGCAATCACCATCACGCCCACATCCGCAAAAATAGCTGCCCACATATTAGCGATGCCAAAAGCTCCAAGCACCAGACAGATAAGCTTGATACCGATAGCAAAATAAATATTTTCATACACAATACGGATACATTTTCTTGCAATCCGAATGGCTGCGGCAATCTTCACAGGGTCGTCATCCATCAGCACAATGTCCGCCGCCTCAATCGCCGCATCAGACCCCAGAGCGCCCATAGCAATGCCAATATCCGCCCTGGACAATACGGGCGCATCGTTGATGCCGTCTCCCACAAAGACCAGCTTCTCCCTGCTGCTCTTCCGTTCCAGAAGCTCCTCCACCTTAGACACCTTATCCGCCGGCATAAGCTCGCTGTGTACCTCCCGGATTCCAAGCTCTTTTGCTGTCTGCTCCGCAGCCTCCCTGCGGTCACCAGTCAGCATCACCGTATTCTTCACCCCCGCTTTGTTTAGCTGGCGTATAGCTTCCTTCGCATTCGGCTTCAGCATATCGGAAATCAGAATATGCCCGGCATAAGCTCCGTCCAGAGCCACATGAACCACCGTGCCCGAATCATGACAGGGTGCAAATGCAATCCCAAGCCGCTCCATCAGCCGGTCGCTTCCTGCCGCCACAAACACACCGTCCACCGTTGCCGTAACGCCATTGCCGCCAATCTCCTCAATCTCCGTCACACGGCTCCGGTCAACAGGCTTCCCATATGCATTTCGAAGGCTCTTACTGATAGGATGAGAGGAGGCGCACTCCGCAAGAGCCGCATACTCCAAAAGCTTCTCCGTCTCTATGGTATTGTGATGAATCTCCTTTACCTCAAATACCCCCTGCGTCATTGTGCCCGTCTTGTCAAAAACCACCCATCCGGTCTTGGACAAAGTCTCAAGATAATTGGAGCCCTTCACCAGAATCCCCGCCTTGCTCGCTCCGCCGATGCCGGCAAAAAAGCTCAAAGGAATACTGATCACCAAAGCACAGGGACAGCTAATCACCAAAAAGGTGAGAGCCCGGTAAATCCAATCCCCCCACTGTGGCACAAGGCCCAGAGCCGTCATACGCACAAGCGGCGGCAGAACAGCCAGCGCCAAAGCTCCGTAGCAGACAGCCGGCGTGTAATATCTGGCAAATTTAGAAATAAAATTTTCGGAGCGCGACTTCTTCGAGCTGGAATTCTCCACCAGATCCAGAATCTTTGACACCGTAGATTCCCCGAATTCCTTTGTGGTACGAATCTTTAGAACTCCCGTCATATTGATGCATCCGCTGATAACCTCCTGCCCCGCAGCCGCCTCCCTTGGCAGGCTTTCCCCCGTAAGAGCACTGGTATTCAAAGCAGAGCTTCCCTCTTCCACCACACCGTCAATAGGAATCTTCTCGCCGGGCTGCACCACAATCAGGGTTCCCACCTCAACCTCATCTGGGTCCACCTGCTCCAAGCGTCCGTCATGCTCCACATTGGCATAATCCGGCCGGATATCCATCAGATCACTGATATTTTTCCGGCTCTTTCCAACGGCATAGCTCTGGAACAGCTCTCCAATCTGATAGAACAGCATAACCGCCGTTCCCTCCTGATAGTCTCCCAGGGCAATCGCGCCTACGGTAGCTACAGCCATCAGAAAATTCTCATCAAAGACCTGCCGGTTGCGGATTCCCTTAAACGCCTTTTTTAAAATATCATAGCCGATTACCAGATAAGGAACCAGATACAGGCCAAACCGCACATAACCCGCAGACGGAATAAAGCTTAAACCAATCAAGAGCAGGAATGTAACAATAATCCGAATCAGCATCTTTTTCTGTTTTTTATTCATCTTGCCCTCCTGCCTTTCCAGGTATGCTCTGCTTTGTACTCAAACAGCATATTAGAATCTCCCAAAATATCTATAAAATTCAGAAAGCACATATAAAAATTGATACGTAAACCGCATTCCGTATAAACGTACGCGCTTCTGCCTGTCTCCCTCAGCAACCAAGGGAACGCTTCAATACAATTCTACAAAAAAATCTCACAGTCATCCTCAACCTTCTTGCAGTTCTTCCTGACCTCCTGCATCACAGCCTTAGGATCTGCACCCTCTTCAAACTCCACCGCCATCTTCAAGGTCATAAAGCTCACCGAGGCCTCCTTTACACCAGCCGTCTTTCTCGCCGCATCTTCCATCTTATTCGCACAATTTGCACAGTCGACATCAATTTTATAAGTTTTCTTCATGGTAACCATCCTCCACACATTTAATATTCTTTCATATGAATAATTGTTCATATGTTATTTAAATTATAACACCATATTTTAAGATGTCAAGAGATATTCTGCATTTCCCTCCGCCAAATTCAACTTGTTCCTCCCTGAAACCAAGCCCCCATGTATAAACTGTAAAACTATCATAACCATATATAAAATCCATACTGCTCTCACATCCCTGCAAACCGAAGCTTATAAATCCAATTCTTCAAGAAGCTTCCTAATCCGTGCAGAGGCAAACTCCCGGCTATCCATTCTAAATAAAACCTCCCTATCAACCCATTTATAATCAACGGTCTCACCTTCCTGAAGAACAATCGAATCCTTACAGCAATCCAAAACACATAAATATTCAACATACAAAGAACGGCGGCCATCATGTACAATCCGCCCTATTTCTTCCAAATTCCCAGCATTCAGCCCTGTTTCCTCTTTTAGCTCTCTCTTTGCACACTCCAAAGCCCCTTCCCCTTGCAGCGCAGACCCCCCAGCCGTCAATTCCCACATCCCGCCGTGACGTTTCCGAAAGTCTCTCTGCATAAGCAAATAACTCCCATCCATATGCTTTACTACAACATCACAAACCAAATGATACACCCCATCAGGAAGCACCTCACCTCTTACCAACGTCATATCCTTTATCCGATTAAAAGCACTATCATAAGCATCCCACAGCTCCGTCATAATATGCCCCCACAAAATCCAATTCATAAACCTCATTATAAAACAATTTCCAACAATATAAAATAATAAAGCACAAATCATAAAATTACTAAACAACAGGTAATATTTAAAAGAATACCGCCCCCATATAAACCCATTTTAAGATTCCCCCTTTCCATATCACAAAAACAACACACCACCCGCCCCGCCAACAACCAGGTTCCGAAACAGCCAGCGGGCCAGGGACGGTTTCCAATATCAAGGGACAGACGCAAAATCAGCCGTCAGACTTTTCCGATATCCGGTGTCCAGCTGTTCACGCACACGCTGTCTGATATTGGCGGACAAACGAAAGAGAACTCCAACAGGCGAAGCCTGTCAAAACCCAAAATACGTTAGTCCGACAAGAGCAGACAGCGTGTACGTGAACCGTCCGAACACAGGATATGGAAAAGTCCAACGGCTGATTTTGCGTCTGTCCCGAAGATATTGGAAACCGTCCCTGCCCGCTGGCTGTTTCGGAACCGTCCGTCCTCACTTCTTCTTTTTCAACATAGCCAACACCGACTGCAGCACAATAAAGAAGCAAAGCAGCGCCGCAATCGTAATCCTCGTCCACCAGGAGGAAAGCGTCCCCTGAAACGTAATAAACGCCTCAATCGTCGCCTTAATCAGCACCCCAAACAGCGTCCCAATCACATTCCCCACACCGCCGGTCAAAAGCGTCCCGCCAATTACCGCCGAAGCAATGGCGTCCATCTCAAACCCCTTGGCCTGCTCCACAAAGCCCCCCAGAGTATTAAGACAGAACAAAATGCTCCCCACGCCGCACAAAAACCCATCCAGCATATAAGCCTTCAGCTTAATCATCCGCACATTCAGCCCCATCATAAGCGCCGACTGCTCATTCCCGCCTACCGCATAAATACTGCGTCCAAACTTCGTAAATTTCAGCATAATAAACGCAATCACCAAAAGAATCAGCGCAATCACCACTGTCGGATACACATACGGATAAATCATAACCCCCTTCTTATTCAAATGCCCGCCAACAGGCAGATAAATCTTCATCTTCGCCCAGGCCATAAACATCTCATTGCTGATACTAATCATATCCTTCGAAATAATCGCCGTCATCCCCCTGGCAAAAAACATTCCCGCCAGCGTAACAATAAACGGCTGAATATCCATATAAGCCACAAGAAAGCCCTGCACCAGCCCGAACACAATCCCCGTAACAAGCACAATCAACACCGCCGGAATTGCCCCCATACCGGCCTTTTCCATCATCCAGGCCAGCATCATACAGCCCATAGCCACAAAAGATCCCACACTGATATCAATCCCGCCGGTAATCATCACCACCGTCATTCCAATGCCAATTACAATCAATCCTGCATTGGAAATAAACAGATTCAAAAAGTTCTGCGTCTTGGCAAAGCCCTGATCCTTAAAAAGCACACAGCCCACAACATACATCACAAAAAACAGCGCAATAGTAATTAAAAGAAGAAAACTCGTCTGATTCAAGGTACGTTTGCTTTTCATCTATGCCGCCTCCTTTCCTTCGATTGCGACCGCCTTTTTCTGGGCAAGGCCCTTTCTCCATCTGGCAAAGCCCGGAGATTGGAGCGTCACAATAATCACCACCACAATCGCCTTGTACACCGGAATCTGATCCGAAGAAACATGCATGGCGTACAGCGTCGTCGTAAGGGCCTGAATCGTATAAGCGCCAATAACGGAACCCGCAATGGAAAATCTTCCGCCGCCCAGAGAGTTGCCTCCGATAGCCACCGCCAGAATCGCATCCAGCTCCATATTCAGGCCGATATTATTGGCATCCGCCGAATAAATACGGCTGGAAGCAATCAGCCCGGAAAGCCCGGAGCAGAATCCACAGTAAGCATATGTAAGGAAAATAATCAGCACCGCCTTAATTCCCGTAAGACTGGAAGCCTTCTTATTGATACCCACCGACTGAATATACATGCCCAGCGCCGTTTTTTTAAGCAGCAGCGCCGTAGCCGCCACAACGAGAATCGACACAATAAAGGGAGCCGGAACAGGAAAGCCCGGGAAGGAAGATCCCAGTGTCTTATAGCTGTCCACACGCACATAGGTAATCTGCCCGTCCGTAATAAGCTGCGCAATTCCCCGCCCTGCCGTAAACATAATCAAAGTAGCAACCATCGGCTGAATATTCAGCTTCGCCACAAGAACGCCGTTAAAGCAGCCGATAAGGGTTCCGACCAGAACCGCTGCAAGAAATCCTAGAATCAGCGGATTCGCATACGCCGTAGCCGCCCTCTCGCCTCCGGTCAGAATGTTGCAGCACACGGCCGCGCTCACCGCCATAATCGCACCCACGGAAATATCCGTTCCGGCGGAAGCCGATACCACCAGTGTCATACCCACGGCCAGTATCACCAGCTCCGACGCTCGGTTAATAATATCAATCAAGAATCCGTACAATACACCGTCCCGAATCTCAATGGAGAAAAAGTCCGGTCTTGTAACAAGGTTAATCAGAAGCACCAGAGCGAGACAGAAAACCGGCAGAAATAACCGCTTGGATGTTATATTTTTCAAAGTCTTATTCATATCACTGTCCTCCTGCTATGGTTGACATAATTGTTGACTGATTCATCTCTTCGCCGCTCAGCTCGCCTACCTTGCTGCCGTCGCGCATAACCATCATACGGTCGCAGGTACGAAGCATTTCCTCAATTTCCGAAGAAATAAACACAACCGCCATCCCCTCTTTTGCCAGCTTCACCACCAGTTTTTGAATCTCCGTCTTTGTTCCCACGTCGATTCCTCTGGTGGGCTCGTCGAGAATCAGAAAATCGGGATTGGTCAAAAGCCATCTTCCAATAATCACCTTCTGCTGATTCCCGCCGGAAAGAGATTTGATCGGCGTCTCCCGGCTGGCCGTCTTAATCTGCAGCATTTCAATGTACTTATCCGTAAATTCCTCCTGCTGCTTTCTGGACAGCAGATGGAACATGCCGCGCTTGGCCTGAAGCGCAATGATTAAGTTCTCCCGGACAGACAGATCCGCAATAATTCCCTCATTCTTGCGGTCCTCGGGAAGATAAGCCATTCCCTCATACATCGAATGAATGGGATGCTTGGCCGAGATCTTCTTTCCTTTTACAAAAAGCTCTCCTTCATCTGTCTTTTCCGCTCCGTAGAGCACCCGGACCGTCTCGGAACGGCCGGAACCCAGAAGCCCGGTGAAGCCTACTACCTCGCCTTTATGTATCACCAGATCAAAGGGCTTGATGTATCCCTTCTTTCCAAGACCTACCGCCTTGATGACAATATCCTCGTCCCCATGAGCAGCGCCCTCTCCCTCCGACTGCTTGATAGCCGCCAGATCATCAAAATCCTTGCCCATCATCTTTGCCACAAGCTGTACCCTGGGAAGCTCGGCCGTGGTAAACTCGCCGATAAGCTGGCCATTGCGCAGAACCGTAATTTTATCGCACACCTCATACACCTGCTCCAGAAAATGCGTGACGAAGATAATGCCCACGCCCTCGCCTTTCAGTCTCCGCATCAGCCGGAACAGCTTTTCCACCTCGCTGTCATCCAGAGATGAGGTCGGCTCGTCGAGAATCAGAACCTTTGCCGACATATCCACCGCCCGGGCAATGGCAATCATCTGCTGGATGGCAATGGAATAATTGTCAATGGTTTTCGTCACATCCGCAAAAATATCCAGATCCGACAAAAGCTCCGCCGCCCTCTTGTTCATGGTTTTCCAGTCAATCATGCCGCCCTTTCGCGGTTCTCTTCCAATAAAAAGATTCTCTGCAACCGTAAGGTTCGGACAGAGATTGATCTCCTGGTAAACGGTGCTGATACCGTGCTTCTGCGCCTCCTGGGGGCTGCGGTTAATAATGAAGCCATCCGCACCCTCCATTGCGATCTCCCCTGTTTCAAATTCCTCCACACCGGTCAGCACCTTGATCAGCGTGGACTTTCCCGCTCCGTTTTCTCCCATCAATGCGTGAATTTCTCCTTTTTTCAAGGTAAAATCCACATCCTGGAGCGCCTTTACGCCGGGGAATGTCTTATAAATATGTCTCATCTCCAGAACGGAATCCTTCTCCATAAAAGCTTCGCCTCCTATCTTATTCCGGTTTTGCATATTCTAAGCAGCGCCTCCTAATCCGGATAGATTTCCGGCCGCAAAAGATGTGTCTGCAAATCCGTCCGGGCGCTGTTTGGAATATGCTGTTTTTAACTTCCTTTCAGAACAGAAAGAAGGCGCAGAGAGGAGAATCTAAGCCTCCGGCTCTGCGCCTCCTGTTTACTCATTCAGATGGAGCATTGAATATCTCATCTGTCTTAGTATGCTCTCTCAGCCAGGATAGCTTCCAGATCCATGCTGGTATCAAAGTAAGCCTCGTCTACATACTGAATCTTGTCTACGGTCTCGCCAGCCTCAAGCTTCTGGATAATCTCAGCTACGCGGGGTCCGTGAAGCGGATTGCACTCGAAGGTAGCGTTCAAATCGCCTGCGATCATGGATTCAAATGCGGCCTTTACAGAGTCAAAGCTCACTACGATGATGTCGCCGTCCGGTCCGCAGGTCTTTCCTGCCGCCTTGATTGCGTCGATGGCGCCGAATGCCTCGTTGTCGTTCTCACAGATAACTACATCAATGTCGTCATAGCTCTTTAAGAAGGACTCCATAACCTCCTGGCCCTTTGCCTGTGTAAACTCGCCGGACTGCATCTCAAGCATCTTCCAGTTGGGATGCTCTGCCAGTTTGTTTGCCATACCCTCGGTACGTCCAACCTGTGCGGATGCTCCGATGGTTCCCTGAATCGTTACCATGTTGATCTCTTCCTCGCCGCGTCCTGCTGCCTCTAAGTAATCTGCCAGCCAGTCGCCGCAGGTCTCGCCTTCTTTTACAAAGTTTCCGCCGACCCATGCTTCAAAGAGGCTGTCGTCGGATACGTCCATCATACGGTCGGAAAGGATAACGGGGATTCCTGCTTCCTTTGCTTCTTCAAGAACGGTTTCCCAACCGGTTTCAACTACGGGAGCAACTACGATGTAATCAACCTCCTGCTGAATAAAGGAACGGATTGCCTTAATCTGATTTTCCTGCTTCTGCTGTGCATCGTCGAAAATCAGCTTGTAGCCGTTTTCCTCTGTAAATGTGGACTTAAAGGACTCCGTATTTGCCGTTCTCCAGTCGGATTCAGCACCAACCTGTGCATAGCCGACGGTAATCAGATCTCCGCTTCCCGCGTCTGCGGCCGGCGTCTCTTCCTCTCCGCCTGCATCCTCAGCAGGAGCTTCCGTCTCTGCGGGCGCCTGTGTGTCGGCCGGCGCTTCCTTGGAGCCGCAGGCTGCCAGGGACAGGGTCATTGCTGCGATCAACAGTGCGGATACAACTTTTCTTTTCATACTTTTTCTTCCTCCTTTTTTCGTACTCCTATTCCAGCCCCGCGGCAAACAAATCTTACCGTTTCCGGTTTCGGAAGGACTTGCGTATGCAAATCCTTCCGCTGTGGTTCAAGGAGTCACTGTTTATGAAACTTGTTCTTTACATCCTTAATTATAAAAAACAGGCCGGCCATTTTCCATGAGATATTTTTTGAAAAAGGTTGAATATTTTGTAATAAAAAACACCGGCTTGGGGAATTTCCTCCCTCTGCCGGTGAAAAAAATACACTTTTTTCATAAATTTTTATAATTTTTTTGGATCTGCATCCACCGAGACCCCCAGGCGGACCCGGACGCAGGTTCCCTCCTGCTTTTTCGATGTAATGGTAATCTCCGACTGTTCCCCGTAATACATATGGATTCTCTGTGCCACATTGTTGAGTCCGAAGCCCCCTTTTCCGGAATCCAGACGGCTTTTCTCTCCCCGCAGCTTTTTCTTAAGCTCCTTTAAGGTCTCCTCGTCCATTCCGATTCCGTCGTCCACTACCTCAAATACAATGTGCTCTCCCTGCCCATAGCCCCGAATGGTGATTTTTCCGCCGCCGCGTTTGTTTTTAATTCCGTGGTAGAGGGCATTTTCCACAATGGGCTGCAGCGTCATTTTGAGAATAACCTGCTTCTCTATCTCCGGCTCAATGCAAATATCATAATCCAGGATATTTTCATAGCGGATCTTCTGTATTTTCAGATAGCTTCGGATATGGCTCTCCTCCTCCGCCACGGTGATATAATCATTTCCGCCGGAAAGGACGGTGCGGAAGAAGTCGCTTAAATCTGCCGTCATTTCCACTACCTGCCGATTGTTGCCCCCTTCCGCAAGCCATACAATGGAATCCAGGGTATTATAGAGAAAATGGGGATTGATCTGCTCCTGGTGCAGCTTAAGCTCCGCCTCCCGCAGATTTTTCTGCTCCTGCTTGGTCTTTTCCATCAGTTCCGCTATTTTATCGCTCATGGTATTGAAGGTTCTGGAGAGCACATTGATTTCTTCCAGGGCGTACATCCTGGCCCGTACCTCCAGATCTCCCATACCAAAGCGCTCTGCCGTCTGTCTCAGAGAATTGATAGGAGTGGTGACGGATTTTGTGATCATAGTTGACAGGACAAGGCCCGCTGTCAATACGCTCACAAGCATTGCCATAAATCCCCTGACGCTCTGATTCACCTGCTCCTCCAGTTGCTTTTGAAGCTCTTCCATGTTCATCAGCTCATAGTAGGTGTACTGTGTGATGTAATCCTGAATCATGGAGCAGAGTCCTTTGATATCGTTCTCCCAGATAGCCGCGCTTTCCCCATAAGTTCCCGGCACAGCGGAATTTTCAATCATCCGGTTGACTGCCGTCTCCAATGTGTCCAGGCAGGACAGGATTCCCTGAATTTTTATGTAGCTGTCCGTTCCCGGCACCCGTTCAATTACTGTTCCGAAGGAATACCGTGCCGATTCTATCATATGGATGGGATTCTTTACCACGGTGGCATATTCCGTGGAGCCCTCCAGGATATCGCCATTTTCAAACTTGGAGGCATCAATCAGGCCGATCATAACACGGTACATGGAATACTCCATGTCTTCCTTGAATTTTATGTTGTATTCGTTGGCCACTTTCAGATTTGCCATAATTGCGTTGTAGGAATCGGAGTATTCCTGTATCATATTTAAGATTCCCAGCATCATGCCGGTCAGAGGTATGGCCGTCACAAACAGAAGAACGGACAGGCGCATTTTTAAGGTTAAGCGATAGGTCCTTTTTTTCTCTCCCTGTTCCATTTCCGCCTCCTAATTCTCCATATTTTTTCCGCCCCGGAAATCTGTGGGGGATTGTCCCATGATCTTCTTGAAGGTGGCGCTGAAATAATGCGGGTCCCCGTATCCCACCTGCTCGCCTATTTCTGCGGCCCGGAGGTTGGTGCACTTTAAGAGCTCGCAGGCTTTGTCAATCCGTACCCTGGTCAGGTATTCCACCAGGGTCTGCCCTGTCCCCTGCTTGAAAATGGAGCTGAAATAGCTGGGGCTCATGCCGATGTACTCGGCTATGCGGTTCAGGGAAAATTCGCTGTTGCCGAAATGTTCTCCGATATAGTCTTTGGCCTCCCGAATGATCTGACCGTACTTGTCGCTGGAATTGCTGTCCCTTACTGTGAGGGCAAAGGTAAAAAGCTCCTTTAAATATTTTATTGTATTTTCCGCGTTTTCAATGGCCTTTGTGAGCCGTTTCAAATCCATCCATTCGCCGGAATCCTCCGCTTCTTCCACGCCCACTGCCTTGACAAACTCCCGAACGCAGTAAAAAATATCCATCGTCATATACTGGCGCAGGAGGAGAGACATATAGTTTTCCTTTCCCACCGCCTCAAAGTATTCATCAATAAAGATTCCGCATTCCTCGATTTCTCCTGTTTTAAGAAAATTTTTGATAAGCTTCCGATCTACGCCGCTGTAGTCGGTTTTATCAGGAAATTCCATATATTTTTCATAATTTACAAAATAGCGCTCCAGAAGGCGAGAATGTTCCTGTTCCTCTCGGATGGTTTCTGCCGCTTTTTTCAGAGCGTCAATAAGCGTAACCGAAGTTACCGGCTTCAGGAGATAGTCGCTGATTCCAATTTTAATAGCTTCCTTGGCGTAATCAAATTCATCATAGCCGCTGAGAATGATAATCTTTGTTCCGGGAAGCTCTTTTTTTACCAGGCGGCTCAGCTCCAGGCCGTCCATAAAGGGCATTTTCACATCTGTCAGGAGAATGTCCGGCCGGCTTTTTAAAATCATGGGGTAAGCGTACTCTCCGTCCTCCGCCTCTCCTACCAGCTCCAGTCCATGGGATTCCCAATCAATATTGTTGCGGATTCCACGCCGTATAATCGCCTCGTCCTCTACCAAAAATACTTTTATCATTGTTCCTCCCTCATTCTGCTTGTGCATTTACATGTATCTTTTTCGTGTTCTATTCTGCGAAACGCTGACGGGTGCTGTCTTAAGCTCCCTTTGTGTGAAAGAGGATGGCGCGGAAAGCTTCTTCCATATGCGTCATCCTCTTTTTTACATTCTTGTTTATATCATGGCCCCGGCTCTATTTCAAATGCTCCACCGCTGCGCGTTCAATGGCAAGTCCTTCTGTATAACGCTCAATAAATGTGTCGTAACCTGCCACATCTTTTGCATCCGGTTCCATCCGCTCGCCCTTTTCGCCGGCAAATACCTTCTCGGCAAGATATGCTCCCAAGCTCTCGCCTTCGCTTCGGTTCTTCATATAGGCTGCTAATAGGGCAATTCCCCAGGCGCCGCCCTCGCCGGCTGTCTCCATCACCACTACGGGAACGTTCATAACTGCGGCTACGAAGCGCTGTCCTACGCCCTTGGTCTTAAAGAGACCGCCGTGTCCTACGATCTCATCTACCTGAACGCCCTCCTCCTTGATGAGAATATCCATTCCCGCCCGCATTGCTCCCAAGGAGGTCATTAAATGCACTCTCATAAAGTTAGCCAGGTTAAATTTGCTGTCGGGCTTTCTAACAAAGAGAGGCCGTCCCTCTTCAAAGCCGGTCACATGCTCACCTGAAAAATAGTTGTAAGCCAAAAGCCCGCCGCACTCCGGATCGCCTTCCAGCGCTTTTTGATACAGGGTTCCGAAAAGCTCGTTCATATCCACCTTCATACCGAAGCTCTCTGCAAATTCCTTAAATAAGCCTACCCATGCATTCAAATCAGAGGTACAGTTGTTGGTATGGGCCATTCCCACCAGGCTTCCGTCCGGAGTGGTTACAAGATCAATCTCGGAATGTACTTTCTTTAATTCATCCTCCAGAACAATCATGGCAAAGCCTGACGTTCCTGCAGAAATATTTCCGGTTCGCTGCGCTACACTGTTGGTAGCCACCATGCCGGTGCCGGCGTCACCTTCCGGCGGACATAAGGGGATGCCGGCTTTAAGTATACCGGATGCATCCAGAAGCTTTGCGCCCTCCTCGGTAAGCGTTCCTGCCAGCTCTCCTGCGCCGAGTACCTCCGGGAGAATCTCTTTCAGCTTCCAGGAATAATTTTTATCTGCTGTCAGGGCATCAAACTGGTTCAGCATGCGCTCGTAGAACTGTCCGGTGGCGGTATCAATGGGAAACATGCCCGATGCCTCGCCTACCCCCATTGCTCTCCGGCCGGTAAGCTTCCAGTGGATATAGCCGGCAAGGGTGGTCATATAGTCGATACGCGGAAGATGTTCTTCTTCGTTCAGAATCGCCTGATATAGATGGGCAATGCTCCATCTCTGAGGGATGTTGTATTGGAACAGCTCGGTAAGCTCTGCGGACGCCTGTCCGGTGATGGTGTTTCTCCAGGTTCGGAAGGGCACCAGTTGGTTTCCCTCCTTGTCAAATACCAGATAGCCGTGCATCATGGCACTGATTCCAATGGAGCCGATAGCTGTGATCTCTGCGCCATACTGTTTCTTTACGTCCTCCTTGAGCGCCGTATAGCTGCCCTGAAGGCCCTTCCATACCTCGTCAAGAGAATAGGTCCAGATGCCGTTCTCCAGCTGGTTTTCCCAGTCATAGCTGCCGGATGCGATGGGCTTGTGGGACTCGTCAATAAGTACCGCCTTGATCCGGGTGGAGCCAAGCTCGATTCCCAGGGATGTTCTTCCGTTTTCGATTGCTTCTTTCAAATTGCTCATCTTGTAAAACCTCCTATTCGAGTTCCGTAATTTCCCGCAAAGTACACTGGTATGAAATCATTTTACAGTCACAGGTGCATGTGCCTGTAAATTGATTTGTGCACTTTGCAGAAAATTACTGATTCCAGTTCCTTTTTCCTACCGGAAAGCAACGGAGTTCCAGAGCATTTCGTTCTTCAAAGTGCGGATGGTGGTATCCTTATCAATGTAAACCGCTTCGATTCCCATAGCTGCCGCCCAGTCACCCATCTGCTCGGCGGTCAAATCATAGGTAAATGCCGTATGATGGGCGCCGCCTGCCAGAATCCACGCTTCCGCCCCGGTTGCCAGGCTTGGCTCCGGTGTCCAGAATGCGGTTGCCACCGGGAGCTTGGGCATAGGCTTCTCTACCTTCTTACAGTCCACAGTGTTGATAATCAGACGGAACCGATTTCCCAAATCCACCAGTGACGCCGCAATCCCCTTGCCGGTCTTGGAAGTAAACACCAGACGGGCCGGGTCCTCCCGATTGCCCATAGAAAGGGGGGTTACCTTAATGCCGACTGGTCCCTCTGAAATGGTGGGACATACCTCAAGCATATGTGCCTGGAGAATCCCTTCCTTACCAGGTACCAGGTTGTAGGTGTAATCCTCCATAAAAGAGGTTCCCTTGGCATCCTTCATGCCTTCTGTCATAATCTTCATCAGGCGTACCATAGCTGCCGTCTTCCAGTCGCCTTCGCCTCCGAAGCCGTAGCCTTTTTCCATCAAACGCTGAATAGCCAGTCCGGGAAGCTGCTTCAAGGCTCCCAGATCCCCGAAATGCGTGACAATAGCCTGATAATTTTTCTCCTTTAAGAAACGCTCGAAGCCCAGCTCAATCTGCGCCTGCACCGCGACATGCTGTCTGAACTCTTCCGGATCTCTGCCTTCCAATAAGATCTCATATTTATCATAATATTCTTCTACCAAAGTGTCAACGTCGGCTTTTGCCGCGGCTTCCACATATTCCGCAATTTCATTGACCGGATAGGCGTCAATCTCCCATCCGAACTTAATCTGGGCCTCTACCTTATCGCCCTCGGTTACGGCTACGTTGCGCATATTGTCGGCCACGCGCATAACGCGGATGTGGCTGCTCTCCATAATGCCGATGGCCGTGCGCATCCAGGAGGCAATCCGCCCGATTACCTTCTCATCCGCCCAGTGTCCTACAATGACCTTGCGCTCAATTCCCATGCGGCTTACGATGTGTCCGTACTCACGGTCGCCGTGGGCAGACTGATTTTCATTCATAAAGTCCATATCAATGGTGTCATAGGGGATTTCCTCATTAAACTGGGTATGTAAATGCATCAGCGGTTTGCGGTACTCCTGCAGACCTAAGATCCAGGATTTTGCCGGGGAGAAGGTGTGCATCCAGGTGATAACGCCGGCGCACTCCTCGTCCGCATTGGCCTCGTTGAAGGTCTTGCGGATCAGCTCATTGGTGATGAGGGTGGGCTTCCACACGATTTCATAGGGAAGCAGGCCGGATTTGTTCAGATGCTCCACGATTTTTTTGGAGTGCTCCGCCACGTGAGCCAGACATTCATCTCCGTATAAATCCTGAGAGCCGGTTGCAAACCAAAATTTGTACTGTTTCATTTCTTTTTACCTCCTAAAATGATTGGGTTGTTATGTTTTGCCCCGCCGAATAGGAACAGCAGGGGTGCTTACGCTCATACATTAATTTCTTTCTTATTTCCAAAGCTTTATTCTGTCAAATCTTTTACGGAATTGCGCTCTGCCAGGTAAGGTTCAAATTCGTAAGACGTCCCCGGAAGCTGATTGCGTATCATGGAAATCAACTGCTTTGCGGCCTTTTCGCCCAGCTTTTCCTTGGGATGATGTACCGAGGTCAGACCCACATCCCCAAGCATCGCCAGATCCGTATCATCCACACTGACTATGGACATATCCTCCGGAACAGAGATTCCGCGGCGCTTCCAGATCTCCATAATATGAGAAGCCGTACTGTCGTTGTAGCACATAATTCCGGTACACGCACCCAAACGTTTTACAATTTGCTCCTCCATACCGTCAAAGTCCAAAGCATCCTCCGTATCAAACCAGAGAATGTGCTCTTCTGCCGGACGAATCCCTCCATCCCGCAGCGCCTCTAAAAATCCCCGATAGCGGCGGACGCCCTGGCCGTCATCCCTTTTGAAAAAACCGCCTATTTTTTTATGGCCGTTTGCCAGAAGGCACTCTGCGGCCAGCCGTCCCGCCTGTTCGTCCTGGAGACAGACCACAGGACAGTCAAGTTCAGGGTAGCGGCTGTTGATAAAAAGAATGGGAATCCCCTTCTCCCGCAGTCTGCGGTAAAGAGGCAGATTCGGATTGGGAAGCGCACTCTTAGTAGTCTCAATGATAAGTCCTCTTAAATCCTGCTCCAGCAGATCTAAGAGAATAACTTCTTCCTTCCAGATACGGTTGCCGGTAAATGCAATCTGCACCTGAAAACCTTCTTTCGCCAGCACTCCCTCAATTCCCTGTATAATTCTGGGAAATATATAATTATCCACATAAGTAGTCACCACCGCAATGCGCCTGCTTTTTTTCTGTTCCTCCGCTTCACGATCTACCACATAAGTCCCGCTCCCCTGCCGGCTTCTGACAAGCCCCTGCCTCTCCAGGAGTTCCAAAGCATTGCGGACAGTCTGGCGGCTTACCTGAAACTGTTCCTGTAACTCAAGCTCAGAGGGAAGCTTATTCCCCGCTTGATAAATCTTATCCGTAATCTTCCGCCTCAGCTCATCTGCCAACAGCTTATATTTTGACATAACCCCCAATTCCTTTCACTTCTATTTGTCCCGCCATCCTACATCTCCCCAATTTACCCCCCTGCGGAACAGCCAACCTGTAAAACACACTCTCCTTAATACCTATATACACATATGTATCTCCTACAACGCCTATAAATTTGTACTATTAAAATAATTTGTATTTATTTTGTGCAACTTCAACTATCACTACTATTATATCCATATATTTCTCTTACATTCAATCTATTTTTTATTCTATATACTTTATATATATCCCTTTTTCACCAAAATGTCAATATTTATTCTCTAATTCAAACCATTTATTCCATCACCGCTCCCCTCACTCCTAAAATTTGTATTTATATTAAACAAATACATCTATAGCCTCCTTCTCGCTCCCAGGGATATCCGCAAAAGAAGCCAGCCGGCTTTTCCGATATCAGGTGTCCGGCTGTTCACGCACACGCAGTCTGAAATGGGCGAACATTGACCAAAAAAACCTCCCGAACCCAAAAGATCCGAGAGGTCAATGTCCGCCCAGAGCAGACTGCGTGTGCGTGAACCGTCCAAACCGTTGTGATAAGGAGGGACCCGCAAGGCGGGAGGATTCCTTATTGCCGGGGATATGGAAAAGTCTACGGGCTTATTTTGCCGCCGACCCGTTCCCCCCTTCATGCCTCAACCGCCTCCAACACATAAATCCGCGACTCAAAATCCGCAGAATGGACCGCCTCCGCAGCCGTCTGTCCTGCCGTGTCATCCGTCGTAATCAAGCCCGCATACATCAGCTCATCCCCATAGTGAACAAGCCCGCTCCTTTCATTGCGATAAGCATACTCCGGATGCAGCCCCTCCAGGCGCAGCCTCGTATACCGCCCGTTCACATCGTTCAAAATACGATACCATCCAACAACAGCCGTCTTTTTATCCTCACTCACCGCCATCCAAGCAGCTTCATTTCCCTCAAAGGGGCTATTCAGACGGTAGAATGTCCCAAACTGCAGAATATGACGGTATTTTTTCATAAATGCAATCTGTTCCTTTACCTCCTGCGTCTCTTCCTCCGTAAGCTTATTCAGATCCAGCTCATAGCCAAAGGTTCCAAAGCAGGCAACATTTGCCCTGGTATGCAGGGGCGTGTTCCGGTATATCTGATGATTAGGCGCAACCGACACATGCGCTCCCATACTGCTGATGGGGTAGCACATAGACGCCCCGTATTGAATCTTCAGCCGTTCAACGGCGTCACTGTCATCACTCAGCCAGCCCTGGGGCGCATAATAAAGCATCCCCGGGTCAAAACGCCCTCCGCCGCTTGCGCAGGATTCAAAAAGCACATGAGGAAACTCTGACGTCAGCCGTTCATAAAGGTCATACACACCCAGAATATAGCGATGGTAAACCTCCCCCTGGCGGTCCGCCGGCCATCCCCGGGAAAAGCATTCCGTAATGCTCCGGTTCATATCCCATTTTATATAGGAAAGCTTTGCCTCCCGAAGAAGCTTCTCCATCTGCTCATAAATGGCGTCCACCACCTCCTGCCGGGAAAAATCCAGCACATACTGATGACGTCCCTGAGAATTGCTGCGCCCCGGCGTTCCTATGATCCAATCCGGATGCTGCCGGTAAAAGTCCGAATCCTTATTAACCATCTCCGGCTCAAACCAGAGTCCGAACTTAAGCCCCAGCTCTTCCATCTGCTTTGCAAGGCCGGTGATTCCATTTGGAAGGCGCTCAAGATTCACCTGCCAGTCTCCCAGCCCCGCATGGTCGCTGCTGCGCTTTCCAAACCAGCCGTCGTCCAGGACAAACAGCTCCACGCCGCACTCCTTTGCCCGGGCCGCAAGCTCCAGAAGCCGCTCCTCCGTAAAGTCAAAGTAGGTAGCCTCCCAGTTGTTATTCAGAATAGGCCGCGCTTTATCACGCCAGTACCCTCTTGCAAGCCGTCTCTGGTAAAGCTTATGGAAGGTCTGGCTCATATGGTTCAGCCCCTTATCCGAATAGACCAGAACTGCCTCCGGCGTGTGAAAGCGCTCTCCCGCCTCCAGCTTCCAGGTAAAGGTCTCCGGATCGATTCCTGCCGTCACCCGCAGCGTGTCATGGGCATCCACCTCCGCCTGGATGCGGAAATTGCCGCTGTAGATCAGAGAAAGCCCGATAACCTCTCCCTGACGCTCATCCGCATGGGGACGGCGAAGCACCAGGAAAGGATTGTGCTCATGGGAGGAATTGCCTCTCATGCTTCCGATTGCCTGGATTCCCGGCTCCAGCTTCCGGCTGTGCACATGGCACTCTCTGGCCCAGCAGCCGGAAAGCTGCTGCCATACATAATCCCGGTCCGGCAGGTCCAGACAAAGACTCATGGCCCGGGTAAGGCGCACGGTCTCCCTGCCTTCATTTACAAAGCCTGCGCTCCTTGTGAGAACGCCTCCCTTGGAAAAAATCGTGTAGAGAAGCTCCACCCTTATCCCCGTCAAGGGATCTTTCAGAGTAATTGTCAGGGTTTCGGCCTCATCATCCTCTTCCGTATAGGTAGCCGGAAGTCCGGGAAGCTTCGGCTTTCCCGCCTCCGTCCGATAGCTCTGATACTGAAAATCCGAAAGCCTGCTTCCGTTCTCCTGGCACACCTCCACCGCCGGCTGACGGAAATCCGTGGTGCCGAATACGGGATATTCCTGGCGGATATGCTCCAGGGAAAAGGAGTCGTCGTCCTCAAAGACACGGGCCGTCATAGGCCGCTGGCTTGTCTCCAGAAGATAGGAGAAATCCTCCCTGTCCCGAATCCGCTTTCCATAGTAAAGCTGACCCAGATGACCGTTTTTTAAAATTATCATGATGTAGCTTATGGCGTCATTATAGAGATGAAAGGTTCCGCTGCTTTCGTGGTATACGATTCCCATTTGATTCTCCTGCTTTCCGCCGGCGCTGTCCGGCATTATTTTTCCTTTTATCACGGTGCTCTTACACGGGCTTCCCTGTAAAGCTATCCCGTACTTTTCATTGCTCTATTTTAACAATACTTTTGGAAAGCTGTTAGATATTTTTGTTTCACAAAACAGTCAAAATGTTTCCTAATAAAAGCCATTCGCTTTTATTTTTTCTGCAATTTTTTTAAATCCTCATTTCCCAGAATTTCCCGCAAAATTTCATCATTTTCTACCAAATCTGTTTTACCCGGCTTCCAGTTTTCCCGGCGGTATTCCTTGGGGGCGGCTCCGGTGCTTCTTTTAAATGCCTTTGAGAAGACAAGGGTATCACGGTAGCCGCAGGACAAGGCCACATGCTCCACTGACAGCTTTGTTGTGGCGAGAAGTTCCTTTGCTCTGGATAAACGTACCTCCGTAAGGAATTCCTGCGGAGACATATTTAAGGTATTTTTAAAAAGCTTGTAGAGATAGCTGCGGTCCATGCAGAGGTAGCCCGCAATGTCTGCCACCTTGATATTTGAAGAATAGCGGTTGCGGATAAAGGTAACGGCCCGTTCCATATAAAAATTTTCCTTTGAGGGCTCACTCTTCCCCCGATCCACGGCATTTTCCGACAGAATCGAAAAAAAGCCGTACAAAAGGCTCTGCTGGCGGTACTGACTGGTAACGGAACCGTCGGAACAGCTCATCATCTCCAAAACCAGACGCTTCAATTCCTTTCCCTTTTGAGAGCGAAAGATAAGCTGACGGCTGTTAAGCCCCAGATCCTCCAAATATTCCCCTGCCCTCTTTCCGGAAAATCCTATCCACAGATAACTCCAGGGCTCTTTGGCATCTGCCTGATAATAAACAAGTGAATTTGGTTCAATCAGAAATCCCTCACCTGCCTCCAGTTCGTATTTCCAATCTCCTGTTTGGTAGATACCCTTTCCCTCTACAATGTAGTGGATGAGATAGTTGGAGCGCATAGCAGGACCGTAGCTGTGAAGAGGCTCGCACTTCGCATAGCCGCAGAAGCAGACATAAAGATCCCGAAATTTTGATTCTGACAGCTCCAGTACAAATGCATTTTCCAAGTCAATCACCCACTCCTTCCGTTTCGCTCAGGCACAAATCGTAATGAAAAAGCTTGTTCTTCACACAATTGCCTCTTTAATGAATCCGCGGCAGATTCCATCGGTAATGCATTGCCAGAAGCCGCACAACAATAACTGCCATCGCTCCTAAAGTCATGGAGGCAAGATTACCAATCCTTTCCCCTGAAAATACACAGACAAAAGCGCCTGCAATGGACGCGCAGGCGTAAATATGCTTTGTAAGGATATAGGGCTTTTCCTGGGCTATCACATCACGCAGAAGACCGCCGCCCACGCCTGTAATAACACCCACAAAAATCAGCAGAAACGTCTGATCGTAGCCGAGGCTTCTGGCCGTATTGATGCCTACCACCGTAAAAATCCCAAGACCCAGTGCATCAAAAAGAGTCATCGTCCTGTCGTAAACCGCCGCAATCTTCCCCTGAATCAGATTGTGCCTTACCTGCCCTTTTCCTTCCTCCTGCGGGGCCTTCCCGCCTGATGCACCGCCATATATGTCTCCCTGGGCCGGATGTACTCCGCCCCGCAGAACGTAAAGAACCACAAACAAAAAGATTGATACCCCTAAGGCTACCATGGTATAGATTGGATTACGGAACATGTTGGGCGGCGTATAACCCAGAATCAAATCCCGTATCACTCCGCCGCCCACGGAGGTAATCACCCCAAGCACGCAGACACCGAATAAATCCATTCCCTTGCGGATCGCCAGCATAGCCCCGGAGGAGGCAAATGCGATTGTTCCTACGATTTCCATAATAAATATAATTAAATCCGAATAATCCACTTCCGTTTACTCCCAGCTCAAATTAAATTTTCCTTCCGTTTTGCATCGCCATAATATTTCTGCATGATCCGGCTGTCAGCCTGCACACGGATTCTTTCCCTATTTTTCCGACTCTTCCTGCTCCGCCGGAGGAATAAACATAATGACAAACACCATTAGAAGAAGAAGGCAGACAATCAGCACCGACCTCTCCAGAAAAGCCCGGGTAATGGCTGTTCCCAAAACTGCCCCCAGAATAAAAAACAGGATAATGCCGTAATATTGCAGGCTCTTTTTCCGGGCCTCCCTGTCTTTGTTGATATTATAATAAAAAAGCTGCTCTGTGGCGCTGCGCAGATTCCCCGTGCACATGGTGGTGGCATAGGCGCTCCCGTTGAAACGCCGGAAGCTCTCTACCTGCATGGAGCATACAAAGGATACCGCCGAGTTAATGAGATCATCGCATACGCCGGAGGGGGTAAATGCAATTACCCACAACACCAGAAATTCCATAACAATAACAATCTGTCTCCAGTGAAGTCCCGGATTGTAGCGGAATTTTCTCCGCACATACTCGGTAATCAGGATTCCTGCCATAAATGCCAGAATGGGATACATATAAAATAAAATCTTATCCCAGTTCTGATCCGCCATGCTGATACCCAGCAGGACAATATTTCCCGTCTGGGCATTGGCAAACACACCGCCCCGGCAGATATAGGTATAAACATCCAGATATCCGCCGGCAATGGCCAGAAGAACCCCAACCAGGTAGGATTCCGACGCTTTTTCCAAGCGAAGCTTCATAGTCCGCGCTCCTTTTTATGTAAACTATTAAATGTCTCTCATCATTTTTCCAGTATAACGAATTTCTTTTTATATTACAAGCCGCAATAAGGCCCGTCAATCCTCATAAAAATCCGACACCAGCCGAACCGCATTTTCTTTTGCTTCCGTGCTTGATACGTTTTTGCCGTCTGTTCGTCCGAGATACACACTAAAATACACGGCTCCGCCACCATTTTCCGCAAATCCCGTATACCAGGCATCCACAACCGTTCCCTCCGCCTTGCCCATCCCGGTTTTTCCCTAGATGGCGGGAGCCGCTCCATTCGCGGGTGGAGGCTTCTGGATCCAGAATTCCGTTTTCCAGAGCAATCAAAGAAGAAACAATCTTAAAGGTGGAGCATGGGGATCTTCGGGTCTGCGCCAGCTCCTGATTGTAGATCCGATACTCTTTGTCAGACGGGTCGTAAAGAACCGCCGCCCCGTTTATACCGTCAAAATACTCCGACCAGTCTGCCAGTACGATGTTTGGCTCCGAAACCGGCTGTTTTCCGGAATTCTCCGGCAGGTTCCCGGCCAAGGTCTCTAATGGTTCTTCTGCTGGTTCTTGAAACGGCGCTTCGTTTTCCATATTCTCTTTCCCTTTTGAACCTCTTTCGGAACAGCCGGTCAGTATACAGAGAGATAAGACCGCCAGGCAAATTAATTTTTTCATTAACATTTCTTCTCTTTCTTTTTTCTTGCGGGCTACGGACCAAACGCAGAAAGCATGGAAACTAGTTGCTTCTGCTCCAAAGCATCACATATTCTTTTTCACCCGTATTTTCGTCCATACATTCTCTTTGTTTATGAAAGCCTTCCCTTTGATAGAATTTCACGGCTTTCGGATTCTTTTGATATACACTTAACATGAGCTGCTCCCGGGTGCTCTTTGCATAGTCCGTCAGCATTTTGCCGATTCCGCAGGACCGGGCGCCGCTTCGGACAAAAATTCCGGCAATGTAATCATCACTCAGCCCCACAAAACCTTTGATCTCCTTCGTATGCTCATCTTCCCAGACATATACTTCAGCCTGGGAAAGCTGTTCTTTTACTGCTTTAAAATTCTCTTTCCAGTATTGAGGGGCGATAAAATGATGGGCTTTCAGATTGGTATCCAGCCAGATCTCCGCCACCTCGTCTACGTCCTCATTTAGCAGTCTCCTTATCATTTTGACCTCTCCTCTTTTCTCTTTCTTTTTCCATAAAACTGCCTCAGCTTACTTTCCCGCTCCTGATTTTAATAAGGCGGAGCACATCCTTGTAGCTGTCATCCGGGTCCTCTAGGTCTATCATAAGCCATCTCTGCCCGTTTCCTTCCTGCGTTTGATGGTAAATCTCCCGTATTTTGACGCTGCTGTCTGGGAGCTTAGCTTCCACAGCCTCCTTTTCCCTGCGCCCCACTACAACCATTACGGTGAAATAGGCTTCCCGCGGGTAAACGGTGCACAGCGCCCTTCCTGATTTTTTAAATTTCACATTCCACCCGGGTTCCATGCTACAGCAGCTGTATTCAATTTTTTCGCTTACACCATAGGACTCTTTTATTTCGGAGCAAAATTTTTCAAACAGAGGATTCCGAATTACCTCCGCAATTTCCTCCAGTGTTGGACAAAAAGTCTTATCTTTTAAATCTATCATATCTGATACCTCATCTTCTTTGTTTTTTACCGAACGGACGTCCGATGCTTTTTTCATGGCTTATGGTCTTTCCTGAGAGTATTGTTCCGGCTGTGTATTTGAATTATTCTGATATAATAGGGAAAATCCGCTGCTGCCACTCTTCTTCACTTCCGCAAAACACATTCAAATCAATAAATGTTTCCTCCCCCGAATATCCATTAAGCCTTCCTCTGTCTGTGTACTGCCAAAAGGTCCAGCTCTGTTCCTGTCCGCCCTCTGCTGCGGGTTGTAAGGCCGGCTCTCTTAAGATGTTCCGAATCCACAGGGGGTATTCGTCAAACCTTCCCTTGATGTACAGCTCCCATGCCTCCATTGTGGCGTAAATTACAGGTTTCGTGCCAAAGGCTTGTTCTACCTGATTCAGATACGCACGAAGTTCTGTTTCCACGTTCTCAGCTTTTGGGGGATTTTTCTTTTTATCTCCATAAAACTCTACGTCCACTGCGGGGGGCAGCATTCCTTTAAATGGCTCCACGGTTCGGATAAAGTGCTCTGCCTGTGAGATTCCCGGGCTGTCAAAGCTGAAAAAATGGTAGGCTCCTATCTTAAGCTCTGTCTTTTGGGATTCCGCATAATTGTATGCAAATTTTTCGTCCGTATGGGAGCTCCCTTCAGTAGCTTTTATATAGGCAAAATGAATATCTTCGCCGGAAAGAATCTGCCAGTCAATATCGCCTTGGTAGTGGGATACGTCTACTCCTCTTATGGAATATTTTTTTGCTGCTCTTCCGTTTATATGGAAATAGCCATTGTAAATGAAAGCTGCCAATGTCACGCTGATTGCTGTCAGCGTAGTGAGAAATATTACTGCCGCATGTATTCTTTTTTTCATCTTCCATCTCCCCGGCAAAAGTAGTCTTTCTTTTATTTTATGGGTGGTTGCCTGTTGTATCGCACCAGTGGGCTATCTCTGCAATTAGCTTAAGGGGCAGGGGTTTGTTTAATGGCAATTGGATAGTACCCTTACTGGTTTTATATTCTTTTAGCTGTTCTGCAAATTCTATGACAGCCTCCGGTCCCGGGTACAGGCCGATGTGCTTTTTAAAGCCTGCAAAGTGGATGATGTTGCGGCCTTTCCAGTAGGTGGGCATACTCCAGGAAATGCGCTCCTGGGCTTCGGGCAGCGCTGCACGTATGGCTTCTCTTACCTGGTTTAGATATGGTTGTGCTTCCTCGGGCTGTGATGTGATGTATTCATCAATGGTTTCCGGGGCTTTTCCGCAGTAGTGATCTTGATTTTGATTTTTGAAGCTGCGGCCGCATTTCGGGCATGTCCACATAGTTTGTTCTCCTTTTGATTTTGTCTGTGATGCAGTTGGGTATATTGATTGTTGGGTATTGTTTGGCTTTTTTAGGTTTGTTTTTCTTTCTTGGCGGGGGCGTTTTGTTACATGACGGCTTATTCGGAAATCTGTGTAGGCTGCGGGCAGGAACCTCTACCCCTGATCGGGGCGGCCCTCCTCCCCTCCGCCGCTCAGTTGTCTGTATTGTAAGCTTTTATGTGTCTTTTGAAAATGCCGGTTGAGGATGCTGGAGCTGTGGGGCGGCTTTGTGATCTCCGATGAGTTTTTCCATCCAGATCATGTCGTACCAGCGGCCGAATTTGTAACCGCATTTGTGGAATTGTCCTGCCTTTGTATAGCCTAAATGTTCATGAAACTCTGCGCTGTTTTTTGTCAGGTATTCGTCGGGGACTTCCGGATAGCCGATGCAGGCATAGAGATTTTGGATGCCGCTTTCAGCCAGGGCTTCCTCCAGTGCCTTATATAGCTTTTTTCCGATTCCTTGTTTTCTTTTCTTTGGGGACAGATAGATGGTTAGCTCTGCCGACCAGTCATAAGCTGCTCGTCCCACAAAGGGGCCGGCGTATGCGTAGCCTAGGATCTCATTGTCTTTGACTGCGGTAAGATATGGGTATTTTTTTAAGGTATTGGTCATCTGACTTTTAAATTCCTTTATGGTTGGCACTTCATATTCAAAGGAAATGGCGGTATTTTTTACATAATATTCGTAGATATGTAAAAGAGCTTTTGCGTCCCTGAGGCTCGCTGTTCTGATTTCTACTTCACTCATAACCTGATCTCCCGATATTCATTTCTGTAAATTTTCCTTTTTATAATTTTTCCTTTTAAATGTATCTTTACAAAGTTAATTTTCTGTCACAAGTGCATATGCCTATTAGCTGATTTGTGCATTGCAAGGATGAACAACTTCATTAGTGCTTTGTCACGGACAATTCTCCGGGAAACAACTCGGCCGTTTTTTAACTGACTTGCTATGCACTTTACAAACTTTATACCTATTCCAATGCATCAATTAATAGCTTTTCAACCATATGGTCTAGGTTGTTAAATTTTTCCATTTCTGTGCCGGACGGATTATCTAATTCACAAAATTTATGTGCTGTCAGATCATAAACATACCAACTAATATTGCTTTCACCCAAAAAAATGTATTGTTTGTTCCACTCGTTTTCATACCATAGCTTATTATATTCAATCAATCCATAAATTTTTTCATTCTGTTGTTCATCTAACAGCCTCTGATCTATTCCGTATAAAATAAATCCGTTAAATTCCATACCATTTATAATTCTCAAAACTTCTATATATTCATTTGGCAAATCTATATTCAGTTCATCTTTTACAGTCTTAATAAATAAATGTATTTTTTGCTCTGTTGCTCCAATATTCACGTTTTCTCCAAATAATCTTTTTTGTTAAATCAATTCTTCCAGCTTTATTTTCCACATTTCAGTAATCTCCTTTTAATATTGTGAATATTATTTAAGTGTCTTTTAAATTCAATAAATAATCCACTCTTGATTTGGCGGAAAATGAAGTTTCAATAACAGCATATTTTTTAGTATCTCTTAGCATATTATATTTCTTTAAATCATTTTCATATAACAATTTATCAACTCTATCTATATTTTGAAATCTTTCAATTATAATACTGTCTAGCTTCTCAAAAATAAAATCAGCAATTTCACCCATTTCAATACATATTATAGCTATATTAAGAAAATAGCTTGCTTTAGTAAATATACTATGATTCACTTCTCTCCAATCTTCTTCTAATATTTTAGCGGTCGCTTGGCATATATTCAGATTTTCCTCATTCATATACTCTTTATATCCATATTCTACGGCATCTTTAATGATTTCATATTTAATTCTATTATTCATATACACTTACTCCCTTAATGGCTTACCGTATTATTCCTCTAAAAATACAAGAAAGCAGTTTGAAACTATCACATTACGCTGAAAGTCGCCCTTGAAAATAGGGTTGTTTTTTTGCGCAGTATGGCCAAAGTCCAAAAGGTGAGGGAATAAACAGCAATAATAAGTCCTTAACTATGCAGGAAATCGCACGGATAATCGCAGAAGTATTTAACAAGCAATTTAGTGACAATAACTCACCGGATATGTTTATGGACTGTGCTAAAAACATTTATCATGAGCTGCATCATTAAATCCGCTGAAAAATAGTTACCCTATCAAAGATAACGGGCACTTTGTCCCAAAGAGCCGGGTTTGGATATTCAAAAAACAAACCCTGATGTAAACATCTTCGTCCAATTCCGGATTTGTCCAGCCATCCCAACCTTCATGTGTAAAAATTGCATACCAACTCACGCTTTCGTCAAAGCAATATATATCCTCCGGCAGCCACAAACCCTGACATTGAAAACCCGATGTCCATGCATCGTGCTCATTGTTCCATTCCTCTACAATTATTTGGCTGAGCAGACTGCCTTCTATACTTATGACGGCAGCTTTTGGATACTCTGAAGAAAACCGTTTGCCCGACAGTCTTTCTTTAGAGAATAAATCCCACATAAAAAATACGTTTTTCTTATCTCTCAAAAATGCAGCCGCATCTTCCATGCGACATTCCTTTTCCCACATTTTATTGTCATGTAAGCAATCCCATAAGTATCCATCATAGCAGAAACCGTCTATATCCTGGCTTAAAGTTGCAATATGCTTTTGATAATGCTCACTTGTTGTGTCAACAAACCGCCGGATAAAAGCTTTACGCAAAGCGACAGCCTGCTCAGTTGGTAATATTTCAAATTTCATACTATGACATTCCCGATAATTGAAAAGTTCTGAAATCATTCTAGCAGAAAGGCCGCTGACCCGCAAGGTGAAATCGTAGTTAGAATACCAGCTTAGAATACCAGGATAAAAAAGCTAAAATTCCAGCAGCAACACCTCCCGCCCCCAAGTAACCGTTCAGACGGGCTGTGGCGAAAGCCGCTCTCTGGCTTTTCCTATATCCGGTGTCCGGCTGTTCGCGTACAATTTGTTTGATATGGACGGACATTGCCTCACCCCGCACCGGGTAAAAAATCAAAAAAAGCAATGTCCGTCCGGAGCAGACAAAGTGTACGCGAACCGTCCGAACACAGGATATGGAAAAGTCAGAGAGCGGCTTTCGTCACAGCCCGTCTGAACGGTTACCCCCCCCCCCCTACCTCGTCGGCATCTGAAATCCCTCCAGCGCCTTATTAAGATAATCATTAAAAGGTTTCATAATCCGAAAACATTCCACAGCCTTTGCAAGAAACGCATCCGCATCCCCCAGCTCTTCATCCTTCAGCGGATATTCCAAATACCAACTCTTAAATTTCAGATATTCCGCCTGCGGATGCTCTTTCTCATACCCGGAAGGAACATTTTTCAGCGCCGACCCCCGCACCGTAAAATACTTCTCAAACTCCGGCTCATGAATCACCCTTTCCCATTCCTCGCCATTTTGGGCAATATAATCCCGCACCATCCTTGTCGCATCCTTAAACATATCGGCAAACAAACCGCCTCCCAAAAAAGACTGATCACCAGGCTTTATCATAAGATAATACCCCACAGGCACCGGCAGCTTCCCCTTGGAAGAAATATGAGCGCGAAACGCAGGGTTATACGGAGATTTATCATGACTAAACCGGGTATCCCTTACAAGCTTAAACGTAAGTTCCTTCGGCGCATAGTTCAAAATGCTGCTGTCAAAGTTCCCAATCTCAAGCATCAAAGCCTGCAATAACGCTTCAAACTCGGCATTTGCCTTTTTGTATTCCTCCTTGTGAGCATGATACCACTCCCGTTCGTTATTCATACTCAGCTCTGACAAATAATTTACAATCAATGACATATTCATAATCTTCTATCTCCTTTATGCATTTTTGATAACCGAAAACTGTGCGGAAGCTAAAAGCTCCTGTACAAGACGCTTCATTTGCTCCGGCGACTGATAAACCTTGCAGAAGGAAAAATCCTGGGACAAATCGTCCATTTCCTCCATTGCCTGCTTCACATCAAGCATGGTTTTAACAGAAATCTCATTAGCCTCCACATAATCTAACTGCTGCGGATGCAGCCTGTGGCTTTGGATTGCATAATTCACCCTGTCTTTGCACCGGCAGCTTCCGCCGCCGTATACTCCGCAATACTGCTGCAGAAAATCCGCCATTTTCCTGCGTATTCTGGATAACCGCTGGCGATATGCTTCCGGCGTCATTTCTAAGATCTCTCCGGCAATGCGGCTGTCCAACTTAAACATGGTTCCCAATATGAAAATACATCTGCTCTCCGTGTCCAGACACTGCAGCATTACATTGGTACAGGACAGCTTCAATTCCTCCGCTAAAATGTCTCTTTCCACATTCTGCGTTAGATCAGGGATGTCATGTATTTTCCCATTTTTAATATCCTCGCCGTAAAATTCGAAGCTTAAGGGCGCGTGGGCAAACATATACTTTTTATAATCCTTCAAATGATTCACGGCAATGCGGAAAACCCATGTGGTAAACGCGCTTTCCCCCCGAAAAGAAGATAAATGTGTAATCATTTTCAGCAGAATGTCCTGTGCCGCATCCTCTGCATCCGCAAAGGTTCCAAGCATCCGCAGGGATAAATTAAACACCATGTCCTGTACGCCCACAACAAGGGATTCAAGAGCCTCTCTGTCCCCGGATGTTGCCTTATCCGCCAGTGCCTGTAGTTCTTCATTTGTTTTTTTCTCCAACTGCTTTTCCTCCTATTCCCGTTCCGTAATATCCCTTACAATACACCTGTACAAAATCAATTTCCACTCACAGAACCATATACCTGCAAATCGATTTGTGCATTATAAAAAATATCACTGTTTAAAAGTTCCATAATATCCTGCAAGTACAAAATACTACTATTTAATTAGACATCCCATTTTCGTCTCTGTGACATCATTTCATTATTTTTTATATTATCTTAATATCAGTCATTTATCAAATAACAATTCCTTGATTTTTTTATTACCGGCTATCTTTTTCCCCTTCCATGCAGTTATAGTATATAGAAAGCGCTTTTCAAACACAGCAGACTGTCCGGCAGCCAACTACCTCTACACCATCACCTCCCATGTATGCCAGGATTACTGCAAATTTCCCCTATTGGCAGCGGCAAATCCCCTATCACACAAAAATAACGCCTTCGGACAAAACGGTTCTTTTCGTCCACAAGACGTTATTATATCAGATTTCCAGCATAATTTTACATGAATCTTGCTTACATCCTATCTCTTAAAAAGCATTTTTCATCCCATCAGCACCATCATCCATCTCTCCTTTAAGCATCAAAAATGCCCCCAGATTTCCCCTTTTTCCCTTGGATGCCCTGTGACTGAACAGGAGCTTTGGATTGCAGCAGGTACAAAGATCCGTAGTCACAATCTGCGAATTCTTAAGACCCGCCTCCCGAAAAATCAGTTCATTGGCTTTCCAGAGGTTCAGCTGATATTTCCCGTTTGGCTTTTGATAAAAGATTTCCTCCCACTGCGGCGGCATAAATGTCTCCTGAAACTGTTGGATCACATCTTTGCTTACCTCATAGCAGTCCTGGCAGATTGACGGGCCGATAGCCGCAAGTAAATCCTCCGGCCTGGAGCCGTACCGCTCTTGCATCACCTCCACGGTGCGCTTTCCAATTCTTTTGACAGTCCCCTTCCATCCCGAGTGAGAAAGGCCGACAGCTTTATGCACAGGATCCACAAGAAACAACGGCACGCAGTCCGCATAAAAAGTTGCCAGGGTAAGCCCGGGAACGTTTGTCACCAATCCGTCCACATCCACATAATCCTTGGGACGTACAAAGCCCTTCCCCGCATCCTCCTCCGTTACCACGCGGATATTGGCAGTATGAGTCTGATCCGAAAGCACCAGCCTCCCGCAGTCAAAACCCACGGCTTTGCCCAGACGGGCATAATTCTCCCGCACGCACTCTTCCTCATCCCCTCTGGTAAAGCTCAGATTCATGGAAGAAAATATTCCCCGGCTCACGCCGCCCTGCCGCGTGGAAAATCCGTGGACCACACCCTCTGCCGCGCTGAGCTTCGGAAACACAAGAAAAGGAACGCCCCCGCGCTCCACTACCTCCATCGCTTCCATCCCTTTTTTTCTGATAAATTCCATCGCTTCTTCCTTTCCGCCCTGATCTCCCAAACTGCTCCTACCTGTAAGGGAATGCATCCTTATAGACCTGAACCTTCTCTCCCATAATCGCCGCCACGTCAAAACGGCAGCTGCGGCTCTCGGATATCCCCCTTGACATTCTGTAAAAATCCGCCACGCGGCAAATGGTTTTCTGCTTCGCAGGTGTCACCGCCTCCGCCGGATTGCCGAATTGACTGCTTTTTCTGTATTTTACCTCCAAAAAAACCAGAACCCCCGCTTCCTCCGCAATTAAATCAATCTCTCCCAGCCGGCAGCGGAAATTCCGTTCCAGTATCCGGTAACCCAGATCGCGCAGATGCTCTGCCGCCCGTTCCTCATATGCCGTTCCGATTTTCCGGCGATTGTCCATCCTGCTTCCTTTCCGCTGTCTCAGCTCACGGATACAAAATTTTTAATAAAGGTTCTGCGGTGAATCACACAGGGTCCCAGCTCCTTCAGCGCCGCAATGTGCTTCGCCGCCCCATAGCCCTTGTTGGAGGCAAAGCCATATCCCGGATAAAGACTTTCGTATTCCGCCATCATCCGATCACGCGTCACCTTGGCAATGATGCTTGCCGCCGCAATGGAAATGCTTTTTGCATCTCCCTTAATAATCGGCACTTGGGGTAACTCCACCCCCGGAATTGTCACCGCATCGTTCAGGAGCAGATCCGGACGCACCTTCAGATTGGAAACGGCAAGCCGCATAGCCTCATAGGTTGCCTGAAGAATATTGATTTCATCAATACGCTCCGGGCCTACGGCGCCGATTCCGACAGCCACCGCTTTTTCCATAATCTCATCGTAGAGAAGCTCCCGCTTTTTCTCGGAAAGCTTTTTCGAATCATTGAGATAGAGAATCTCACAGTCCTTTGGCAAAATGACGGCCCCCGCAACAACAGGACCGGCCAGAGGGCCTCGCCCAACCTCGTCAATACCGCAGAGATTACCGCGATCCTGATAGAGGTACTCATATTCCTTCATTGTCTCCAGACGCTCACGCTCCGCCTTTAATTTTTCCTGCCGTTTCTGTTCCCGCAAAAGCTCCGCTTTTGTCATATGCTGTACTCCCATACCCTTTTTCAAAAACTGATTGAGTGTAACTATTGATGCTTAAGAATTCCTGCTTTATGCAAGGGCCAGATCCGAATCCAGGCCCGCCCCACAATGTCTTTTTTATGAATAACGCCTACACTTGGCTCCCGGCTGTCGGAGCTGGCGTTCCGATTATCTCCCAGAACAAAATATTCGTCCTCTCCCAGCCGAATCGGCTCCGCCGCCGTTCCCGGATCCTGAATCACCTCACGCCCGTAGGATTCCATTAAAACCTCTCCGTTGATAAAAATCTCCCCGTCCGCAATCTGCACGGTCTCTCCCGGCAGACCGATAATGCGTTTAATATAGAAGGTATTCTCTTCATATTGATAAGGAAATACAATAATATCATAGCGCACCGGATCCTGAAAGCGGTATGTGAGCTTATCCACAATCAGCTGATCCCCGTGATTCAAAGTATTCTTCATAGAGTCGCCGCTTACGTGGGTCCGCTGCCCCACAAAGGTGATAATCAGAAACGTAATGACCAGAACCACCCCTATGTAGAGAACCATCCCCAGCAGCTCCTGAAACGGGCTTTTCTCCCGTTCCTCATCTCCTTCTCCTATAAAATCATCTTCTATTTCCTTGCCTTTTCTCCCCATCTCTATTCCTCACAATTCATTTTCATTGCTGATTCCAGTTTCGTAATATCTCTTTAAATACGCTGATGCGAAATTGAATTACAGCCCCAGGTGCATATGCCTATCAATTGATTTGTGTAATTTGAAAGGTATTACCGTTTCATTTCTCCCGGGACCTCCAGGGTAAATCTTCCCAGCTTTCCGCTCCGGAACTCCTCGAGAAGGATTCCCACCGCCTTCCCCAAATCAAGCTCCTGTCCCTTCAAAAGACATCCTCTGTTTTTTGCTATCTCCAAGAGCATGGGGAAAGCTTCCTCCGTCTCCAGTATCCCATACCGCTGTGCCAGCACCCCCGGGTATTCCTCTCTCAGAAAATGCAGCAGCTCCAGTGCCAGCTCCTCCGTATTCAGCACCTCGTCCTTAACGGAACCAATCATTGCCAGATGAAGCCCGGCTTCCGGGTCCTCAAATTTGGGCCATAAAATACCCGGTGTGTCCAAAAGCTCTACCTGCTTATTCAGCCGCACCCACTGAGCGCCTCTTGTAACTCCCGGACGGTTGCCCGTCTTGGTACATGCCTTTCCTGCAAAGCTGTTGATAAAGGTAGATTTGCCTACATTGGGAATTCCGGCCACCATGGCCCGAATCGGTCTGTTTAAAATTCCCCGCTTTCGATCCCGCTCAATTTTTTCTCTGCATGCCTCCTGAACGGCTCCCTGTATTGCTTTCAGCCCCGCCCCGCTTCTGGAATTGACCATAACCACCTGAAAGCCCTGTTCCTTAAAGCAGGCTCTCCAAAGCGCTGTCTTTTTTTCATCTGCCAAATCACATTTATTTAACAGAATAATGCGGGCCTTCTGTCTGCCCATCTCATCAATATCAGGATTGCGGCTGCCCCAAGGCACTCTGGCGTCTACCAGCTCCAGGATCAGCTCCACCAGCTTGATATTCTCCTGCATCATCCGCTTCGCCTTGGTCATATGGCCCGGATACCACTGAATATTCATAATTTTTCTCCTCTATGGAAGCCACCCGAAGCGTTCCCCCGGCGTAATGTTAAACCAGGCCATTCCCATAATGTCCTTTCTCCTGACATTGCCGATATCCGCGCTTCTGCTGTCCTCGCTGTTGTTCCGGTTGTCTCCCAGAACAAAGTATTCATCCTCCCCAAGCAAAATGGGCGCCTCCGCCACACCGGCATCGTTCATCCCCTCCGTAAGGATCTCTTCATTCAAAAGCTCCCCGTCAATAAAGACCCGTCCGCTCTCGATGGTCACCGTGTCTCCGGGCAATCCCACCACTCTCTTGATGTGATAGTGGGCATTCTCATTGCCGTTTGGCTTAAATACGATTAAATCCCCATAAGTCGGAGCTTTTATACCGTAGATAAAGCGATTTACCAGAACCCGATCTCCGCTGTAGATGGCAGGCTCCATGGACTGGCCCACATTGCTCAGGGCTGCACCGAAAAAATACACCAGAATACAGGCAAAGCCAAAGGCCAGTAAAACCTCGCCTGTCCATACCAAAATCTCCTGGACAATCTTCATATTGATCCGCTTCTTCCGCTTCCGAAAGGTCAAACCTGCCATGGTGTTCTCCTTTATAGAATAAAAGGGGGACCGGCGCAAAATCAAAATGTCTTATTTTGCGGCAGCCCCCCTGCTTGTTACGATTATTTTACCAATTCTTTTACCTTAGCACGCTTGCCCACACGACCTCTTAAGTAAGTCAGCTTCGCACGTCTTACCTTACCGCGGCGCACTACTTCCACCTTCTCCACGTTGGGGGAATGTAAGGGCCAGGTCTTCTCAACGCCTACGCCGTTGGAATTCTTTCTTACGGTAAAGGTCTCTCTGGCTCCGCCTCCCTGCTTTTTCAGGACGATTCCTTCAAATACCTGGATTCTCTCGCGGTTTCCCTCTTTGATCTTACCATACACCTTTACGGTATCTCCCACACGGAACTGGGGCGGCTCTGCCTTAAGCTGAGCGGCTTCGATGCTCTTAATAATCTCGTTCATTTCGTTGCTTCCTCCTTTTTGTTCCGGATGTTCTTACCATAATCATAAGGTTTCAAAGCCGCACCGGAGGCCGGCGCGTATCTGCTTTCTGCCTGTTGGCTTTCCTTCTGCTTTCTATGGCAGCGGACCATCTCTTTTTATCACAACGTATGTTATTTTACCACATAGGGACAGGAAATGCAAGAGATTTTTTTGGCGCAACGGCATAATAGCGTGTAATAGGCAAATCGTTCAGGTGAGGCTGCGGAGGACGGAAATTCCTTCCAAAAGATCGGAAATCTTCCTATAATATATCAATCCTTTTGGCTCCTGTTCTTCCTCATCTGTGGGAAAGTAAATGGTCCGAAGCTTGTCTTCCCGTGCGGCAAGCGCTCCCTCCACAGTGCCCGTAAAAACAAGTACCTCTTGTCTTTTCAGCTTTTCTTCCCGTATGATCCGGCGATAACGCTCTATCCCTGTTTCTGCCGCAAAAATCAAGGGCAAGCCCCGCTCCTGAATAAATTCCTGAAATTCATTCCACCAAGGGGATTGAAAATCACCCTCCGGCGCTAATGCTTTATCTATTATAATCGTTTTTAATCGATTTTTAGCCGGCTTTTTTATTTTTTTTGCTTTTTCCTGATTTTTTTGATACTCTTCATAGAGATCCGGGCGGTGCAGTTTGGTACGCAGTATCGACTGTTCTCTCCGCCAATCTTCGATTCGATCGTGATTTCCGCTAATCAGCACCTTAGGAACCGGCTTTCCGTTCCAAACCTCCGGACGGCTGTACTGGGGATACTCCAGGAGATTGTCGTGGAAGGTCTCAAATTCCGCCGATGCCTCATTGCTCAAAACTTTGGGAACCAGGCGGGAAATGGCATCTATCATCACCATAGCCGGAAGCTCTCCCCCTGTGAGCACATAATCGCCAATGGACACATAGTCTGTCACTACTTCCTCCAGTACGCGCTCGTCGATTCCCTCATAATGGCCGCAGAGAAAAATCAAATCCTCTTCCCTTGACAATTCCTCCGCCAGCATCTGATCGAAAACTCTCCCCTGAGGCGTTGTGTAAATAACCCGTGCCTTCTTTCCTTTTATGCTGCCCTGTACTGCCTGGCAGGCCCGAAAAACCGGCTCCGCCTGCATCACCATACCGGCGCCGCCGCCGTAAGGATAATCGTCTGCCTTTCTATGCTTATCTTCCGTATAATCACGGATATCCACAGCCTTCAGACTGATGATTCCCTTTTCCATCGCACGGCCCAGGATGCTTGTGTGAAGCCCCTGCTCAATCATCTCCGGAAATAAGGTCAATACATGATAATTCATTACTCCAACAGTCCTTCCAATATATGCACGGTCATCCGGCCCTCCTCTACGTCCACGTCGAGAATACAGGACCCAATGGCCGGAAGAAGCACTTCCTTTCCCGCTTCTGTCTCAACCACATAGACATCGTTGGCCCCTGTCCGCAGAACGTCGGTCAGTGTTCCCAAACGTCCGCCCTCGTCCGTATAAACCTCCATATCAATGAGATCCGTGATAAAGTTCTCATTCTCCTTAAGAGGAACTGCCTGATCCCGTGTCACCAGCAGATCCTTTCCCCTGTACTGCTCTACTTCATTAATATTCTGAAACTCCCGGAATTTTAAAATGACCTGGTTTTTGAAAAACTTCACACCGGTCACTTCCAGAGGCTTGTATTCTTGTCCGGTATCCAGAAGTACTTCTTTCAGCTCACGGAAGCGTTCTGGATCGTCTGTGGTGGGAAATACCTTAACTTCGCCTTTTAAGCCATGCGTGGAAGCAATGACGCCTACTCTTAAATATGACTCCATGCTTTTCTCCTTTCCGCCTGTTCTGCTCATTCTGTCTTGTCCCTCTATTTGTGAAAAACAGCGGGTGTTTCCACCCGCCTGTCTGTGTTCCGTGATAAATTCTACTGGAGAATCTCCACTACAACTTTCTTTTCTTCCTTTGATGCTGCTGCTTTAACCACACAGCGGATCGCTTTTGCGATACGGCCTTGTTTGCCGATCACCTTTCCCATATCGGACGGTGCCACGCGAAGCTCAACGAGAATGGTTTTCTCATTCTCCGTCTCTGTCACAGCAACTTCTTCCGGATGCTCTACCAGTGATTTTGCAATCACCTCTACTAATTCTTTCATGTTTTTCCTCCGAATGCGATGCTGCCGCTCTTTTCAGAACAGCAGCTACGCTGTTGCCTTTCCAAAGCTCTGCGGTTTATTTCTCAACACCTGCGGCCTTTAAGATCTTGCCTACTACCTCTGTGGGCTGCGCGCCGTTGTTCAGCCACTTCTTAGCTGCCTCAACGTCTACGTTGAATGTGCTGGGGTCCGTGCTCGGATCGTAGGTTCCGATCTCCTCGATGAATCTGCCGTCTCTCGGGGATCTGGAATCTGCTACGATAATTCTATAGAAAGGAGCTTTCTTCTGACCCATTCTTCTCAATCTGATTTTTACTGCCATTTCTTTTCACCTCCAAAATATAATTCTTCTTTTGTTTTCTTATATGTTAAAAGGGCATTCGAAAACGTCCCCTTTTACCAAAACCTTTGCCGCCCATCATGCCGGGCATCTGCTTCATCATCTTGCGCATCTGGTCAAACTGCTTTACTAGACGGTTGACCTCCGCAATGTCTACTCCTGCACCTCTGGCAATACGATGCTTCCGGGAGGGATTCAAAATCTCCGGGTTGGTGCGCTCTTTTGGCGTCATGGAGAGGATAATGGCCTCAATCTGCGCCATCTTCTTCTCATCAATAGCATCCTCTAAGCCCTTTAACTGGCTTCCCATGCCGGGCATCATGGAGAGAATGCTCGTCAGGCCTCCCATCTTGCGCATCTGGTTCATACTTTCCAGATAATCGTCAAAGCCAAACTGGGCTTTTTTCAGCTTCTGGGTCATGGCCTTGGCCTTTTCCTCGTCCACGGATTCCTGGGCCTTTTCAATCAGGGTCAGTACATCGCCCATGCCTAAGATACGCGAGGCCATACGGTCAGGATAAAACTGCTCCAAATCGCTTAACTTTTCTCCCATACCTACATAGAGGATCGGCTTTCCGGTTACGGCCTTAATGGACAGCGCGGCTCCGCCTCTGGTATCACCGTCTAATTTGGTGAGGATAACCCCGTCTATTCCAATCTTTTCGTCAAAGGTGCTTGCTACATTAACCGCATCTTGGCCGGTCATGGCATCTACGGTCAAAAGCGCCTGGTCTATCTCCAGATTAGCCGCTATCTCCTGGAGCTCTGCCATCATATCCTCATCTACATGGAGACGACCGGCAGTGTCCAGAATCAGTACGTTAAAGCCGTTCTTCCTGGCGTGCTCATAGGCGCCCTTGGCTATGTTCACCGGCTTTTGGTTTTCACCCATTGTAAAAACTTCTACGCCCTGCTTTTCTCCATTTACCTGAAGCTGCTTAATGGCAGCCGGACGGTAGACATCACAAGCCGCAAGTAAAGGTTTTTTGCCCTTGCTTTTGAGCTTCCCAGCAATCTTAGCTGCTGTGGTGGTTTTACCGGCGCCCTGGAGACCCATCATCATAAGAACGGTTACGTCGCCGCCGCCTTTTAGTTTAAGTTCTGTGGTCTCGCTTCCCATGAGGTTAATCATCTCCTCATGAACGATCTTAATGACCATCTGACCTGGCGTCAGACTGTTCATCACATCGGCTCCCACGGCCCGTCCTTCCACAGACTTGATGAACTGCTTTACCACCTTGAAGCTTACATCAGCTTCCAAAAGGGCCATCTTTACTTCCTTTAAAGCTGCCTTTACATCTGCCTCGGTGAGACGGCCTTTACCCCGCAGGCTCTTGAATACATTTTGCAATTTATCGGATAAACTTTCAAATGCCATCTACAAATTCTCCAATATGTCCTGTAGCTGTCGGATAAGCTGTTCCCTATCCGGCTCTTCGGTATCCCTTAGAGAGCGCTCTATCTCCTCGATTCGGCCCTTAACAGTCAGAAACCGCTCTACCAGATGGAGCTTGGCTTCATATTCCTTAAGTATCCGGTTGCACCGCTTCACCAGATCGTGAACGCCCTGACGGCTGATGCCGCATTCCCCGGCTATCTCGCTGAAAGAGTAATCATTGAGAACTACGTCCTCGTAAATCTGCTTTTGGTGCTCGGTCAGGAGCTCTCCGTAAAAATCGTACAGCAGTGTCTGCTCCAGAATTTTTTCCATGCTTATCACCTGCCTGAATTATCATACAAGAAAACAGGATGAGTGTCAAGTGTTTTTTCTTGACAAAACATTATTTGAAATACTGTGCAAAAAATCACCCATTCAAAAATGGGCTGTCTCCTCCTGACCGCCCATTTCAAATATCCGGTTTCCGGTAACCCTATATTTGCAGCCCCCGGATCTCTTCCACGGTCAGCCAGGGGATATATTCATGAATCTCCTCTCAGCTCTCCTACTATCTGCTTATTTGCTTTGATGCTTACCTCCAATACGGAATCCGCAAGCTCCCTGTCAAATGCTTGTGTAAGGCTGTTTATCCTTTCCAGCAGTACCTTCATATCCTGCTTCTTCACCCCGCCGGATTAGGTTATACTCCTTCTCATAAATAAGATCATTTTTGTTTTCTTTCAGTTCCAGATTCATTGCCGCCACAAAACCGGGATACCATTGTATTTTGGTATCGCTCATTCCTCCGTCCTTTCTATCATTATAGCACATCTTCTTTGTTTTACAACTATTGTCAGACATCGATTTTCCCAACAGATATCTCCATGTAATGTAACGCACTTTTTATCATCTGCATTATCACTACTTTCATTATAGAAGCTCTCTCTACCCCTTTACAAACTATTCCAAAATACAAAATACGTCATATTATCCACATAAACCTTTCCTGCCAATAAAAGAGCACCCATGCTCCCACGGATGCCCTGTTCCCGATTCTTTTTTATTTCAAATTCTCCCCATTCGCCTCAATCACTCCCCGATACCATGCAAAGGATTTCTTCCGCACACGCTTCCTGCTGCCAATCCCCCTGTCATCCTTATCCACATAAATAAAACCATATCTCTTAGACATCTCCCCTGTCGTGGCGCTGATCAAATCCACACACCCCCAGGGCGTATATCCTATCAAATCCACCCCATCCTCATCCGCCGCGTCCATCATAGCCCGGATATGTGCCCTGAGATAATCAATCCGGTAGTCATCCTCAATTCTGCCGTTTTCATCCGGCTCATCCCTGGCCCCCAGGCCGTTTTCTACAATAAACAAGGGCTTCTGATAGCGGTCATAGAGCGCATTCAAGGTAATGCGTAGCCCCAGCGGATCAATGGGCCATCCCCACTGGCTGCATTCCAGATAAGGATTCTTAGCCGAGGCAAATACATTTCCTCCCGACGCCTCCCCCCGGCCGTCAGCCCGGACACAACGGCTGTTGTAGTAGGACAGGGAAATAAAATCCACCGTATATTCCCTTAATATCCTTGTATCCCAGGGCCCCATCTCCAGACAGATGCCCTCCTGCTCCAAAAACTTCTTTGCATAGGCCGGATACGCTCCCCTGGCCTGGACATCAATGAAGAAATAATTTTCCCGATCCCGCTTCATACTCTCCCACACATCCTCCGGCCGGCAGCTATAGGGGTACACGCTTCCTGCCGCCAGCATGCAGCCAACCCGGAACTTCGGATTGATCTCATGGGCCAGCTTTACGGCATAGGCAGAGGCCACAAGCTCATTGTGCGCCGCCTGGTACTTGACCGCAGTCTCATTCTCCCCTCTGGAAAACCGGATGCCGGCGCCCATAAAGGGCAGATGCATCAGCATATTGATTTCATTGAAGGTAATCCAGTACCGCACCTTATCCTTAAAATATCGGAAAACAGCATCGCAATAGTTAAGATAACAATCAATCACCTTCCGGTTCCGCCAGGAGCCATATTTATCCACAAGATTCAGAGGAATATCAAAATGGCAGATCGTCACTACCGGCTCTATACCATTTTTCCTTCCATACCTTTCTTTTCCTCCTGTTTTTGTTCTCTCCGTCACTTAATTTTATACTTAATTAAATAGTTTAATTATGTATAAAATGATATTCCCTGCCGCTACATTTGTCAATGAGTTTTCGATAGAAATTTTCTTTTCGGCAAAATAGCAAAATTCACCTGTCCGTTTTTGGTAAATAAGCACAAAAAAGAGACTCCTTTCGGAATCTCTAAGTTTGTAAGACGCTCATTACACTTGTTCTACAAATAATTCTATCACCTGCAAAGCCGCCCCAAGAGCTGCGGCTCCAACCTTGTGATTGCATACTCTGACAAAGCTTCCGTCCTCGGAAAAGGTATTTCGCTTTGATACGGTTTCTCGGATCTCTTCCATGTAAGGCTCCAGGCAGCTTCCTACGTATCCTCCCAGAACAATGTCGCAGTCCAGAACCATGTGAATATTATTGATTGCAATTGCAAGATATTTTTTATATTCCTCCCAGGCCTGCACCAGATCCTCTTTTTTCTCCTTCAGCCCGGAAAAAAAGCTTTCCAGCTTTTTGTCTGTCAGATCTGACAGACGCTTTGCCGCACAGTAGGCATCCAGGCAGCCTGCTTTTTTGCAGTAGCAGAGAAGACCGTCGGGCACTATGGTCATATGGCCCACCTCTCCGCAGCGGTATCCCTTTCCCTGCATCAGCCGTCCGTCATGGTACAAGGCCCCTCCTACGGTATTGCTGAGAGACAAATAGAAAAACGGCTCTTTGGCATCGGAGTGAATCCCCTCCGCATAGGCGCCTGCGTTTGCATCATTGAGAAAATAACAGGGGTAGGAAAAGCAGTCTGCTACTTCTGCAAAGGGAAGAGATGTAACGCCCAGGGCATGGGAATTGGCAATCTCCTTATTCTGCAGATCCACAATTCCCGGAAATGAAATACCTATTCCAAGAATACGCTCCCTCTCTTCCCCGCTGGCCTCGATAAATGCCTGCAGCTTTTCACTTACCTCCTGAAAATACTCCCTGCCTGGCCTGTATGGATAGGGTATCCTCTCATATTTCAGAATATCGCCGGTCAGATTGGTAAGGATCATTCCTATATGGTTCTGGGTAATATCAATCCCGGCTGCAAGACGGTATCCCACAACGGCTGACAGCGCCTTTGCCCGTCTGCCTCCGGTGGATTGCAATTCCCCCGTTTCTTTGACAAGACCAAGCTCTATTAGCTCCTTTGTGTTCTGTGTTACGGTGGGAAGACTGAGCTTCAGGGCATAGGAGATATCCGGGTTTGAGATGGTTCCGCATCTGCGGATATAGCGGTAAATGTGATTTCGGTTCTTTCGCTTAACCTCCATATTTGTTATCTTTGTTCGTTCCATAGATTCTCCAATTAGACTTTATTAAAGTGTTTTCTTTACTATAGCACGCTCTTTTTTAAATTGCAAGATAACATCAAAAAGAAGCTGTTGCGGAATCAATCGAGATACTTCAATCCCTCAATTCCACGAATCCCAAGCCCCGGCTCCTGAGACACAGTAATATTCTTTTCCTCAAACACAGATCCGCCCAAAATCGGGTCTTCGCTGCAGAGCACCGGCCCATCCAGGTCAATCTTCGTAATAATATTCTTGGCACAGGCAAGGTGAACCGCCGCATTCACGCTGATCTTAGCCTCCAGCATACAGCCAATCATACACTCCACACCGTAAAGCTCCGCTGCCGTGGCAATTTTAAGCGCGTTGTAAAGTCCTCCGCATTTCATCAGCTTAATATTAATAAGGTCCGCCGCTCCCATCTGCATAATCTTCACCGCATCCGCGGGAGAAAATACGCTCTCGTCCGCCAGAACCGGCACATAGGAACGCTCGGTTACAAACTTTAAGCCCTCAAAATCATGAGCCGGCACCGGCTGCTCCACCAGCTCAATCCCCAGACCCTTTTCCTGCATCTGATTCAGAAGCCGTACCGCCTGCTTTGGGCTCCATGCCTGATTCGCATCTATGCGGATCTGCCGATCCGGTCCGGCCGCCTCACGCACGGCTGTCAGACGGGCCAGATCCAGATCCGGATTCATACCCACCTTCACCTTCAGCGTATCATAACCGCGCTCCACCGCATTTTTCGTATCCTCCGCCATAACCTCCGGATCATTCACACTAATTGTAATATCCGTCACAATTTTTTTACGGCTTCCGCCGAAGAGCTTGTAGACAGGAAGCTTGTAGAGCTGGCCGTACAGATCGTACAGCGCCATATCAACTGCGGCCTTTGCGCTTGTATTCTTTACGATACAGCCGTTTACTGCCTGAATCAGCTCTTCAAAATCATCCACATCCCTGCCAACAATGGTTTTGATCAGGTGATCCTTAAGAGCGCCGATAATAGCCCCCGTAGTATCTCCGGTGATAGCTCCGGTAGGCGGCGCCTCTCCATAACCTACCTGTCCCGAATCCGTGTGAATCTCAACAATAATATCCTCCACACTTGACACGGAACGCAAAGCCGTCTTAAATGGCACCCGCAGAGGCACCGACAAAATTCCCAGTCTCACTTCTGTAATCTTCATAGCTATACTCCTTTTTTATATTATTTTTCCTGTCCCAGCTCCGTACACTCCAAAACCTCTTTGCTGCGCTCAAACTCTCCATACCGAAGCCCCCGCTTGGCCGTCTCCATCTCCCCGAGCTGATTGTCATAAGGGTCTGTCCGCCAGTGCTCTTTCTCTATGGTAAACGGCGCCTGAAATCCATTGTTCGCCACCATCCGGTATGCATCCAGATTCCCGAAATAGAACCTCCGGCGCTCCTCATTCTCCGCCCGCACCGCCGCAATACCATAGGACGGGTCCGCATACAGCCACCCGTGAGGCGCCGCATAAAACCGCACCCAATCATGTGCTCCGCAGAAATCCGGCTCCGCCGTAAGACCGCTCTGCCAGCAGGCCGGAATCCCCGCGCACCGGCAGAGTGTTAAAAAGAGCAGGGCAAACACACCGCAGTCCCCCGTAAAATTCCGCGCACAGGATTCCGCAATCTGCTCCAGTCCAAAATAAGCCGGCATAAAGGTGTACTTCATCCGCAGGGTTATAAAATCATAAAACCGGCGCGCCTTTTCCAGAGGTCCGCAGGCTCCCTTTGCAAGCTCCGCCGCCAGCTCCTTAATATAAGGCGTAAACAGAATATGAGGCGCCTCCTCACCCGTAAAAAACTCCGGCTGCGCACAGGTAAGGGAAATCCCTTCCTCCTGCATCCCGTCCACATCGTGATAACGGGCCGTATGTACATAGGAATACTCCACACAGAACTCCCGGTTCTCCTCCAAATACGTCTCCCAGCAAATGGTTCTCTGAAGCGCATCCTCCGGCGCAATCCTTCCGCCCTCCGGAAATACCTTCTCAATCACAATCTCACTCTGCTGTTCACAGGCCGCCGGAACAGGCAGATGGGCACGCACAAACATCCCCGGCCTGAAAATCTCATCCTTCATACGCACGGAAGCCCGAATACGGATACGGTTGCTCATGCTCCCTCTCTCCCGCATCAGACGGGCGCTGCGATCCAGCCGGCCTTCTCCCGCCGATCCCTTTCCTGCACTCTCCACTCCCGGAAGCCGTACCCCGGCCCGAACTCCGAAGGCCGGCTCTGACTTGCACATGCTTTGGAAAAATCGATTAAAAAAGCGCCTCTCCCCATTCACATAAATCCAGCCGATCTTTCCGGCATCCACACGCTCCTCAAATTCCTCCTCCGAGAAATCGGAAATATGCTCCCGAACCACGGCCAGAGCCTCCCCCTTTGTGAAGGGATAATCTTCCGTTCTGCGCAGAATCATTTCCCGCTGCGCCGTAAGGCAACAGCGCAACGCCTCCGGTACGGTGTCCGTCTTAAGCCGCCTGTCAATCAGCCTTACGGCTCCTTCCAAATCTCCGGCAAGCTTCCGCTGCAGAATATCATCCGGCAGTCCTACATGGAGATAACGAAAGCATTCATTCATATGCATATTTTCCTCCTAACTGAATCGCTGCGCGATGGCACTAAAGGGTAAAGTCACTTCGGCACACCTGTAATGAGAGAAACTTTTATTCGAAAGGCACTCATAAAAGTTCCTCTCGTGCGCCTTTGCGACTTTACCGGCCAGCCAAAAGTATTTCTTATAAACACTTGACATTTCTTAGCTGGACTATTTTTAGTTCCGCAATAGTTCCTACAATACACCCTTAGGCTAAAGTTGGAAAAATATTTATGCGGACGCCCCCGCACAAATCTACGCTCTATTTTATAATAAAACAATCTGCTTTTCAAGTATTTTTTAGTTTTTAAATCGCTCCCATGCGCTGCTGAGTCCTTCAATCACCGCCCGGTAAGTCGCATATTTTTCCTCATAAATCTCTTTGTACTCAGGGCGGGGACAAATGGTCTTGGTGATGGTCACGGTACGGCGGATGGCCTCCTGGTAATTCGGATAGATTCCGGCCGCGATTCCGGCTGCAATGGCCGCTCCCTGCGCTCCAAGCTCTTTATCCGCTATCACGTCAATGGGAATCTGCAGTGCATCCGCAAAAATCTGTACCCATACATCGGAATTGGCCGCGCCGCCGGAAAGACGGATGCTCTTTGGCGCTTCCCGGTTGCGAAGGAGCTTCTTTACATGTGTCACATGGGAAAATACGATTCCTTCGTAAACTGCCCGCAGCATATGCTTCTTGCTGTGGTAGGCCGTCAGTCCCACGAAGGTTCCCTTTGCAAGAGCGTCCTCATTGGAACCGTTCAGGAAAGGCAGAAATATGATATTGCTGTCCTGCGGCTCGATGGAGGCCACCCATTCATTGGTAATGCCATACACGGAACCGCCCTTTGCTTTGGCTTCCTCCTTTTCATAGTTCATGAGATTGCGGATAAACCATTCCATATTTCCGGCAGAGGTGGGGCTGCTCTCTTCTATGAGGTAATAGCCGGGGATGCAGAACATGGAATTTAAGGCTACCGTTCCGTTGGTTACCGGCTCTTTTCCGATAAATTCGTTGATACTCCAGGTCCCTGCTATCATGCACATCTGTTCTTCGTCGGAAAGGCCGGAAGCAATGCCGCAGGCATTTACGTCGAACATGCCCGCCGCTACGGGTGTGCCTTCGGGAAGCAGGGTTTTCTCACTTGCTTCTTTTGTTACATGGCCGCAGAGATCGGCGGAATGACGCAGGGGCGGAAGCTTTTCGTAACAGTCCTCCAGGCCGTAGAGCGCCATCAGCTCACGATCGTGCTCTCCGGTCACCATGTTTACCAGGTTGCCGCCGGAGCAATCGGTGTACTCGCTGTAGGCTTCTCCTGTGAGCATGTAGCGGATGTAATCCTTGACTGCGAAGATATATTTGGTATTCTCAAGAACCTCCGGCTGATTTTCTCTGAACCAGGCCAACAAGCTTACAGGCTGTACGGCCAGGATTTCCTGGAAGGTTTTTTCGTAAACTTTTTTATTGGTTCCGTCCTTGTACCAACGCTCTACCTGTGCCCAGGCTCTTGTATCAGTTGACATAATTCCATTGTGGGAAGGCTTTCCGTCATGACCGATCATATACAAGCCCTTACCTGCTCCGGAGAAAGATACGCCGGCGATATCCTTTGGATTGATGCCGCTTTTTTCTATGGCTCCGCGAATGGCGTCCGCATTTACCTGCCACAGCTCGTCCAGATCTTTTTCGGTGTAGCCCGGCTTTGGCGTGAGCGTGATGGTCGGAACACTGGCCACGGAAATCTGCTTTCCGTTTTCATCGAAAATTGCCGCTTTGGAAAATGTTCCCCCATTGTCGATTCCCAATAAGTATTTCATGTTCTCTCCTTTCCCTATTTCGCACATATTCTTCATACATAAAGAGATAACTGCAGGATGCTTTTTGGATCTGTATTTACTTTTTGTACCTAAAGGCGTACCCGCAGATGCTTTTTTGAACCGCATACTTTTTCAGCTCTTTTCCTTATATAAAAATCATAAGTGTGCAAAAGGATGCTGTCAAGCTTTTTAAAGGGATTTTATATATTTGTAAAAACGCTGCTTTAGAGCTTATATTCTACAGTTCTATCAACTCTTTAGGCGAGCTTGTCAAATTTTTGATGCCATTCTCCGTGATTACGGTCATGTCCTCGATGCGCACGCCGCCGAGGCCCGGGATGTAGATGCCGGGTTCTACGGTTTCTATAATACCCGGCCGCAGGATTGTCTGATCCTTTGGAGACAGGGCAGGCTTTTCATGGATCTCCAGGCCCACGCTGTGCCCCAGGCCGTGGCCGAAGTAATCGCCGCAGCCGGCCTCTTCAATGACTTTTCTGGCCAGGGCGTCGCCTTCGGCGCCTGTCATGCCTGCTCTCAAGCCCGCCAGGGCTGCTTCCTGAGCCTCCAGTACGATTTTATAAATCTCTTTTTGTTTTTCGCCGGCTTTCCCAATCACGACGGTTCGTGTCATGTCGGAGCAGTAGCCCTGATATTTACAGCCAAAGTCCAGGGTCAGAAAGTCTCCTTTTTCCAGAACCTTTTCGGAAGGTACGGCATGGGGCATGGCGCTGTGAAGTCCGGATGCCGCGATGGTGTCGAAGCCTTTTTCCTGGGCGCCGTGGCTCTTCATATAGTATTCCAGCTTTGCGGCTATCTCAAGCTCCGTGATTCCCGGCTTTATCTGGGTCAATATATAGGAGAAGGCTTCGTCTCCTATCTGCTCCGCACGGGCAAGCTTTTCAATCTCTCCCTCATCCTTTACCGCACGCAGCAGGGACAGCTCTTCTCCAAGGGGAACCCACCGCTCTTCTCCCCATTTATCTCCGGCGGCCTCTTGGAGCTTTTTCACGAACTGCCAGGTCATAACGCCGTCCTCAAAACCCAGACGTTTCACCTTATCTTCCTCCAAAAGCTCCTTTAGAAGAACGCCGTATACGCGCTCCCCCTTGATTGTCCGAACCTCACAGTCCTTTCCCTCCTCCTCTGCCTGGAGGGTGTAGCGGCTGTCCGTTAAGATTACCTGCCTTTTACTTGACAGATACAAGTAACTGTCCGTGCCTGCGAAGCCGCTTAAATATCGAATATTGGCCGGGGAAGCGATAAATGCCGCATCCAGTCCCTTTTCTTCCAATAATTTTCTTGCTGCCTGAACTCTCATTTTTTGTCAACCTTTCTTCTATATTTTTAAATATACCTTTTCACAGCCTGTATGGTATCCGATTGCCCGGCAGCTCATACACCAATATACGCTCCCGATAATCAGCCCGTTATTCCCACAAGCATCCGCCGGAAAATATCCTAACGCAAACCTCGCCTCTGCCTTTGCAGATAACAATACAAGACAGGCTTCTCCAGATAACGCTTCAGTACAATCTGAATCTCTTCCTTCGGATTCATAGGCTTCACCAAGATGGAATGTATCCCTGCCAGATTCGCCCCCCAGACGTCGGTAAAGAGCTGATCTCCCACAAACAAAGTATTGCTCTTATCCGTTCCCAGGCGCCTCATACCCTCCCGATAGCCTCCGGGCTTCGGCTTTCCGGCCTTATACACGTAAATGGTTTTCAGAGCATCGGCAAAGGGCGTCACCCGAGGCTCTTTATTATTGGAAATCAGGCAGGTGGAAAAACCAATCTCCCGCAGCCGCTCAAACAAAGCAATGCTCCGCTCGTCGGCCGGGGCATCATGGGGCACCAGCGTATTGTCCACATCAAAAAGAACGCCCCGGTAGCCCGCCTCGTACAAGCCTTCAAAATCTATTTCATAGGTGGAATCCATATACTGCTTCGGATACAAACTGCTGAAAATGGAAAAGCCCTTTGGCAGCTCCGACACAAGAATCCCTCCCACAATCAAAACGGCTCCCACCACGCCTGCCGCTGTGATCGGCTCCTTCAGGACAATAGCCGCGCAGATCATAGTCACAAAAGGATTCAGATAAATATAATTGTTGGTATTCACCACACCAATCCGTCTGATAGCGATATTCCAGGTGATATAGCAGACAGCGCTTCCCAGCACCCCCAGAAACAGCAGGCAGAAAATCACATCCCCCCGGGCAAGCGGCGAAAGCGGCGGCAGGCCCTTGTCCCAAAGAGTCGCCGGAACTGTCAAAAGCAGAGCATAAAAGAGCATTTTCCTGGTTAAAATCCAGTTATCATAACGTCCCACGTAGCTTTTGAGAATCACCGAATAAACAGCCCAGGATAAGGCTGCCAGCAGGGAAAGCGCATCTCCCAGAGGATTCAGCTTCAATACAAAGGTTCCGTTGAACACCACCAGCACAACACCGGCAATTGCAATGAAAAATCCCGCCCAGGTCCGCCCGGAGAGCTTTTCATCCCTGGTAAACACATGGGCCAGGACAGCCGTAAAAACAGGCGCCGCCGCAAGAATAATGCTCACATTGGCCGCCAGCGTATAAGTCAGGGCCGTATTTTCAAAATAGTAATAAAGAGTAATTCCCGAAAGGGACAGAGCGAAGATTCCAAGCTCTTCCTTCACGCTTTGGGGTCTCTCGACTTTCCGGGTAAACAGCATTAAAACAACCCATGCGATAAAGAAGCGCATCAGCATAATCTGAAGCGCATCGTAATGATTGAGCAGGGTTTTCGTCGCCACAAAGGTCGTACCCCACACGGTAATGGTAAGCAGGGCAAGGATATGCCCCGCCGCCTTTTTTCTGTCTGTTGTCATTTCCAAGTCTCTTTCTGTCTTAAAATTCATACCCTGCGGGTCCCCCGTTCATGCGTCTCTTCGGAGCGGGCGGACATCGCCTGGTAACATATCAAAAACTGTGCCGGCATTATTTATCCAGCATCTTCTTTAATTCGCTCAGGAAGGTATTCACATCCTTGAACTCCCGGTAAACGGAGGCGAAGCGCACATAGGCCACGGAATCCAGGTCTTTCAGCTTATCCATCACCATTTCCCCGATAACGCTGCTTGCAATCTCCCGCTCCTCCCGGTTAAAGATCTCGCTCTCAATGGCGTCAATCACACCGTTAATATCCTTCAGGGGCACGGGGCGTTTGTGGCAGGCACGCAAAATGCCGTCCTCAATTTTACTTCGATCATACGGCTCCCGGTTATTGTCCTTCTTAATCACAATAATGGGAATCGTCTCAATCTTCTCATAAGTCGTAAAGCGCTTCCCGCAGGAATCGCAGAGACGGCGGCGGCGGATGGAACTGTTATCCTCTGCCGGTCTGGAATCAATGACCCGGGTGTTCTCCTGGCTGCAATATGGACATTTCATAGCGAATCTCCCTCTTTTCTCCTGGTTCTGCCGCAAGATATTTCTCAGTTAAAATCACATGTGAACCCACCGTCTTCCCCGGCTGCTTCCCTGTAGGCGGAAGTCAATGATGCTGCGGCATACCTTTGTAATCTGGTAATTCCTTTTTTAAAAATAATATATCAATTTAAGTATAGTACATATACTTCTTCTCTGTCAAACATTATGTAAAACAAGTTTTTTGAGCATTTTTGCTCCAAACCATATTCACCGCCAACCATACATACCCATATGTCTCATCGCCGGAGTCAGAGATCTCCTAGTGGTATATATGGCATAAATCCTCATCTTTGCCGCAGTGGCTGATGCCAATACAATATCATTTCTATCCGCCGACGCCTTATCCGCTGCCTGAACAAAATGAAATTCCACTTTATCATCAGTGAAAATACTCATAACAATATCCAAAAAACTATTTGATTTCAGCGGCATATTTGCGTTCTCTCCCGGAGGACTTGCCGGTTCGGCTTCTACCATTCCATCTTCATCTTCTGCAAAAGAGACTATGCCCGGTGCCAAACATGTTGTTAAAACCAGTAACATAAGTAACATGCTTAATAATTTTTTCATTCTCGTGTACCCCCGTAGATTACCTGACATTCCGAATGACCGCTTATACATACTCACATTTTTCCCTGCTCAGCATATATATAGAAAAAGACCTCCAATGGAGCTTCCACATGACCTTCTGTGAATTGAGAGAAAAAGATGTTATCAATATCTGTGACTGCAAGCGTTTAGGCTGCGTGTCGGATCTGGTCTTTGATCCGAAAAGCGGGTGCATACAGGCCCTTGTAACGTCCAGCAATGAAAAGCTCTGGGGACTTCTGGGCAAGGACTGTGAGTATGAAATCCCCTGGTGCAAGATCAAGCAGATTGGGCCGGATATCATACTGGTGGAGCTGGAGCCGGAAAAAAAGCATTGACTTTTCTGAAATATATTCCGAATCACTTATTTACAGAATGTTATGCACATTGAGATTCAGACAAGCGCCTTACCCGTAAATCTCTGCCCGGACTTTCGCCTTTCCCTCTATCCGATACACCATCTCATAATCATTTCCTTTCACAAGATATGCCGCTGTCTCATAATCATAACGTCCGTTCAAATTTGATATCCTGCAACTCCCAAAACATCCCCACAATGGACAAGGGAATACTACGGGGAGCAAACATTTATATCACATCCACAAACATAACCCCATCAATCTCCGACAGCTTCCGCAGATACTCCTGCTTATTTAAGCGATAGGGAATATAGATCGTCATCCGTATGGTAAAAGACTGGCCTCCTGTCTTGGGCTTGTCCACATCATACATATCAATCTTACAGCCATCCTCCTTCAATCTGCTCAAAAGCACAGAGGCCGTCCTGTTCTCCTCTCCCTCTATGTACAGCCGGGCATATCTGGAATACTGATAAGCCTTCTCCTCAATAAAGGGCAGAATATGAAGCCCCACCAGAAGAACCGCCGTCACCAGAACCGCCCCATCCACAAAACCAATGCCTGCCGCCAGACCTACACAGGCACAGATCCAGATACTGGCCGCAGAAGTCAGCCCCTTCACCTGCCGCCCCGCCACAATGATCGAGCCTGCCCCCAGAAAACCCACGCCGCTCACCACCTGGGCCGCCATCCGTGAGATATCGGTACTCCCCGGAAACCGGATATCCATATACTGGGCCGTCATCATCACCATAGCCGCCCCAAGGCACACAGCCGCATCCGTCCTGGCCCCTCCGCCCCTCTTCTTGGCCCCCCGGTCAATTCCGATCAGACCGCCCAGAAGCAAAGCAGTTATCATCCGCAGCAACACATTGTGAAATGTCCATTCCGTCAGTGAGGCAAAAAACATCCGTACTCCCCCATTTCTCTATCGTAAATACCAGCTACTTTTATTCCCTTATATTTTAACTGAAAATCTTTCTCAAAACAACTTGAACCGCAAAATTTTCATCTGTAAATCTCTGCTCGAATCCGCCCCTTTCCCTGTCTACCCAGAGCATAATGGGCGTATTCGTTTCATTTCTCAATATATCTCCAATCACTTCATCGTCTTTACCCGAAAAGCTTAAACATTCAACCGTGCCCATACTGCTTGTGGTCCAAATACTTTTAGATCCAAAATCCCATCATTATCCACATCCGCTTCCAACATCGTATAACTGCCAAGATAAACAGCCTGCGCAAGATCCACACGGATTTCCATATTCTCCCTTGCAAGAGCGCGAATCTCTTCATCCGTCAGTAACCTCCCTGTTGCCAAAGGCTCCAAAAGCTCCGGCTCCTTCTGCTTTTCCATTGCCTTCGCTACCTTATTCAAAAACTCCTGAGGAATCAATTCCTGTCCATTTGTAAGATTATGGTATTCCCGATAAGCCTCCTCAGGAACCAATCCGCCAAAAAATTGTTCATAAGAATGACGCCGGACATCAGGATTTTCATCCCACTCTTCCATTGGAATCCTTTTATCCAGTAAAACTTTCTTATCCTCCGTCCCTTCCCAAACCTGAATAGACACCGTATCCTCCGAACATTCCCGGACACATGCCCTCTTTAATAACAGCTCATTTCCTTCCCACTTCCACAAGCCTTCGTAATCACTCTCCGCATCCTCCTCAAAATCAAAATGCGTATCACAGGTATAAATGATTTTCTGCTCCCCGAGTAAATGAAGATTGAAAAAATCAAAGGAAATCTCCTCCTGAGGATAAACCGCCTTCTCATAACACTGATGCTCATGATTCCAAAGATAAGCAAGCTCCGCAGTCAGCCGCAGATCCACATAACCGTCAAAATTCAAATCCTTCAAATCGCCACTTTGAATTATCATACTCCCGGAAAGGTTTTGGACAGGGCTTTCATAACTCCCCTCCTGATATATCCGAAGCTCATAATCCTCCGACATACTCCGCCCTTCATTCAATCCCAAAAGCCTTACTCCGGCCTCCGGCTTAATATCTATATAGCTGCGGCATACCGATTGACCAAAAGAAACCTCTTTCTCTCCCTCCCCTGTCGTCCTCCATCCAAACGCCTTTTCCTCCTTTAAACCACCAATACCGTACCGGTTTTCCGCCCAAACCTCCTCCAGTAAATAAACCTCGTTTCCCAGAACGAGAATATACCTCCGATAAATCTCGTCCTCCATCTGAAAACTGTAACTGGGGCTTATCTTATCCGCATCCCCCTCAAAAACCAAGAGCACATCACCGGAAACCTCCTTCAAAACAGCGCTCGCCAGCTCAATCTCCTTCTCATACTCCACCTGAAAATGAGCAAGCCGTATCCTCGGCGGAGCCGCCTCTCCCTCCCCCATACCCGACAGCTCAAAAACCTGTCCCTTCTCCTTCGAATCTTCCACAACAAAAACAGAAGCCTCCTCCGGCAAATGCACCACCAACTGCCCAAATCTCAGCTCATTCCCCACAACCTCAGCCTTCTCCGGAACATAAACCAACTCCTCCCGACCAACCCCCGTCCCAGATTCCAAACCCTCCGCCCCATGCCATCCCATCAGCACTTCCGGCACCACTAACAATCCCGCCCCCATCCGAATACCCTCACCCACACCTTGCCCGCAGCCCGCCAACAAAAAAGCCGCCCCCAACAACCATCCCTGCAGCCATCCCCGAACCCATGCCATCCTTCTCATTTCCCCTCCCCACACAATCAAAACAATTCCCAAAACCAAAAAGAGAGCCTCAGCCCCCACATCCTACCCCTCAAAAACCAAGGGAACCCTACTACCACTATAGTAAATTCCCCCACCCCCAAAGTCAACACCTTCCCTCATATTAAAAGTCGCTGCGCGACAGCACTAAAGGGTAAAGTCGCTTCGGCACACCTGTAATGA